>PVMK01128717.1_pt1 | contig 58467 bp, 67 predicted proteins | sample 1853481 | NCBI WGS metagenome assembly PVMK01 (sample SAMN08533507, study PRJNA380276) | Marine sediment metagenome, whole genome shotgun sequencing project.
CACCATATCACAGCCTGAATGTCTCTTGTTAGGACATTGCGGTCATTCACCACCCGAAGATTTCACCATCATGACCGGCCCACATGTGCCAAAAGTCACTCTTGGATGATTTTCACCGAAAGCTTGGTTATAGGGTCTCGGCAGGAATACTCAAGACCCATTATCCGTGATGCGTTATTTGGGTGAATATTCGATATTGAAAAACCGAACATTTAGAGAGCCCGGCTCAACATAAGACTGCATATTGGTATACAGCTTTCCCCAGTTCTCATCGGCACTTCGACCTTTATTTACCTCCTCGTACTCCCCCATCGACTTGTGCCGATCGAGACTCATTAAAGACGCTTCAACATCCCCATCTCCGGGAGTCAAGGTGATAGGTGTGTGTCCCCACTTTTTTCTTTCATAATCCTGTATCTGGTTTAAGGCAGCTATCGCCTCTCCCTGCATGCCAGGTTGGGCTTTTAGTGTATAAACAACAAATATCTCAGCTGATGCGATCTGCGATACCATTCCAACCAAAATACCGATAACCAATATTATAGATTTCATGAGATTTCCTCGTATAACTTTAGTATTAGATGCCGCCCATGAGTCTTGAGCTCGTATTAGTAATAGTTGACTCTTCATGAACAGTCAAGCAGCAGTCTTGGTCAGCAGCAGTCTTGGTCTGTATTGGATACCCCAACTCACCGTTTGATAGTGTTGCCCCCGACGCGCTAAAGATTTTTTACCTATGATATTGAAGCCGAGAACGACCGCTTTGTGTCGAAGCGGGATTTCACCCCAGTGTAGCCCAAATGTCCCTTCCTAGGACATTGCAGCCATTCGCCTACCGGATATCCGACCGCCCTGAATGGCAGAAAACACCACAAAACGGCCCAAATTTGAGGCCAGTTTTAGACCTCAGAACCGTCTCTTAAGTGCCATGAAGGGACATAACACCAGGAAGATAATCAGGGCGGAGTCGGAGACGGCTGGCGGCCGCTTGTTACCGGTCGTTCAGCGTCTGCTATGATGAAGAGCAGACCACGGCTCAATGCATGGAATGCTCCTCTTTTGGGTTTCTGACTACAGCTTGCCGCTAAAAGCAAAGGGTAAACTAATGAATATATTTAATAGACCAGGCACAGCTCTTAGAGGGTCCTGCGCTGCTGTAATGGCTGTTTCGCTATCACTATTCGGGGCCCAAGCTGCCATTGCAGCCGACAAGGATTGGCCGCACTACGGTGGCTCGCCGTGGAATGAGCGGCACGCTGACCTGAAACAGATCAACAGGAACAATGTGGCGCAACTCACGCCGCGTATCGTCTTCCAGCTTGCTTCACCAATGAATGGTCTGGTCGGAAGCCCCCTGGTTGTGGACGGCAAGCTCTATATGCCGGCCTCGAATGGCTATGTGCATGCCTTCGATCTCCGAACCGGCCAGAATCTGTGGATCTTCGAACACAAGGGGAACTACGGTCCCCCTTCCCTTGGCGGTGGCGGTGGCTGGAACGACGTGGGGGGCGCTGGTGGCTTTGGAGCCGGCAACATGCCCAATTGCTGTTCGAACCAGAAGCGTGGCCTTGCGTACGCCAACGGGACGATTTTCGACGCCAACATCGACGCGAGCGTCATTGCCATTGATGCAACGACCGGAAAGAAGAAGTGGGAAGTCAGGGCCCTGACGAAGGAGGAAGATCCTAGCGGCAACTCCGGTTATAACTCGGCACCAACGATCGTCGGCGACACTATTGTCATTGGCACCTCCGGCGGTGAGACCAAGGCACGGCAATTCATTACCGCCTACGACCAGAAGACGGGTGCGCAGGTATGGCGCTGGTACTCGATTCCAGCGCCTGACGGCTCCGACCCGTTGGCCCCGGATGGCTGGTGGAAATTCTCCGATACGACCGCGTATGGACTTAAGCTTCCATGGCGCAATTTGGAGCAAGAGCGTCAGCTCAAGGACATCTTGCCGGATGGCTGGAAAACCGGCGGAGGCCCGATTTGGATGCCTGTGGTGTACGACGCTGAGCTGAACCTCATCTACGCATCAATTGGTAACCCCAACCCTGACCTGGACGGCCGGACACGTCCAGGTGACAACTTGTTCACTAATTCCATCGTCGCCATTGACGCGACCACGGGCAAAACTCGCTGGTACTTCCAGATTCTGCCTCACGACCTGTGGGACCGGGACCCGGCATCGCCGCCGGTAGTAACCATGCTGGAAGGGCGCAAAGTCGTGGTACAGGCGGGCAAAATTGGATGGCTGTTTGTCCTTGACGCCAAGACCGGAGAATACATCCGCAAGTCCGAGACTTTTGTGCCGGCAGAGAACTCCTGGGAAGTACCCGTGGCAAAGATGGGTCCCTGGGTGACGCCGGGGGCGTCGGGCGGCAACAACTGGTCACCTATCTCGGTTGACCAAGAACGCAAGGTCGCGTTCGTCGGGGCGGTGCACCAACCCACAAGGTACAGCCGCGAAGCGACCATTGGGCCTGAGCTGGCAAGGGGAAGGGATAAACCACAGAACCTCGGCGGTGATTGGCAGTTCGATGCCAAGGGTTCGCATGGTGTGTTTTCAGCAATCGACCTCACCTCGGGGAAAATTCTCTGGCAGAACAAATCTCCAACAGGAGAGACAGAAGTCTACCTCGGTGGCGTGCTGTCTACTTCGACCGGCCTGGTGTTTCAAGGTGAAGGCGATGGTAATCTGGTGGCTTTAGATGCTGGTAACGGTGATGTGATGTGGAAGTTTCAGACTGGAGCCGGCGTCAATGCGCCGCCAATAGCCTTCGAGCTGGATGGCGAAGAGTTTATCGCTGTAGCCTCTGGCGGCAGCAAGCTGTGGGGCACCCCGTATGGTCATTCGGTCTTCGTGTTCGGCCTGCCAAAAGTATGGACGCCCGCAAAGTAGTGGAGATGCTCGATGAGATGACGGCGTCCTGATGCCACACTGGGTCGGCATACTTGGCACGGCGTTGATCATGATTGCGTTTGTGCCGCAGATCATTCTTCTGCTGCGCACGCGACGGGCGGGGGCCTTGAGCGTAAAGTCGAACGCACTCAATGTAACTGCGTCCGGGCTGTTGTTCGTCTATGCCTTGCTGCGAGGGGATATCATATTCACCGTGGTTATGAGCTATCAACTCGCCGCAGCAATCGTGATTGTAGTGCTAAATGTCCGCTACCGGGATGGCGCTACATGAGCCTTCACGATATTAACGCCCACTGGTTGGGAGTCATCGGAACCACACTAACAATAATTTCGTATATTCCACAGATCACTCACTTGCTGAAGATGCGCTGTGGCGAGGGAGTCAGCCTCAGCGCCTACACCCTATGGTGCTCGGCCTCCTCGCTCCTTTTTGTGTACGCGATCATCGCAGATGAACCTATCTTCATTGCGCTGCAGGGTTATCACGCTGTCGCCTGCGCTCTGATCCTCTTTTTTGGCGCCAAGTACAGGACTTCCCGCTGTCCGCTCCATCAGCATGGATCTACAGCGGGTTGAGGACACCTTCAACCTCTGACAATTGACGTGTCCCTGGCCAATTTACTGCCAAAACTGGTCCTCTTGAGGTGAAATCGGTGAAAGTTGCGAGGTGGGATTGAGCAGAAAACGCTGGTGAGCTAAGGGCCGTTCAGAGTAAAAAGCGGCCACCCAGCCCATCATACCCTGAATGTCCCTTCCTAGGACATTACGGCCCTTCAGATTGCCCAGAACCGGGAATTCCGACAGGCCCTGATGTGCCAGAAGCGGATGGGCAAGTTCAGCGGATGACTATGGGTGATTTAGCCACTTGACGTCAACGAAGCTGTACCCGGCAACCAAAGTGCCGCTAACTTCATTGCCCATGCCTATGCATATGGTCTCGCCATCCATGGTCCAAGTCAGGGTGTAGTGGTCGCCTTCGTTCTGAACGATCAGGTCAAGCGAGAACTTCTCCTTGCCTTGCTCATCGAAGTATAGCGCCTTGTAGGTGCCGGCAATCCCTTTGACGGGACCTCCGATGTCCGATGCCCAACATTGATTCGGTGCGTCGGTTGCAAAGTCCTGTGCGAGCAGGTTTTCTGCAACAGGATGGCTTGGATCTCGTTGTGTCGTGACCTTAAAACGCCGTTTAGGACAGCCTCTAAGGCCGGCTAAGCGCATCAATCGGGCAATCTTATGCCGACCATAATGGTAGCCTTCATCTTTGAGTTCTGCCCGAATCCTGGGGCTGCCATAGACCCCGTGGCTTTCCGCGTGAAGCCGTTGGATAACCTCGGTGAGTTCGCGATCCGTTTTTGCCCTGTTACTTTCAGGGCGATTACGCCAGTCGTAATAACCGCTTTTTGAGACTTTGAGTACCCGGCACATCATCCTGATCGGGTACTGATCGCGGCGTCGATCGATACATAAGTATCTCATTTCGACTCCTTGGCAAAGAACACCGCCGCTTCCTTTAAAAAATCACGCTCCTGCTTGGCTTTAGCCAGCTCGCGCTTTAATCGGGTAATCTCCTCGTCACGGCTGCGGCCCTGACCTGGAAAGGCGTCATCGCCCAAAAGCCTGAACTCATCTCGCCAACGACGCAGTTGTCGTTCGCTGATATCAGTAAGGTCTGGACTCTGAGGTAAAGGACGAATTAACGGGTGCGCGCCAGTAACCCCTGAGTTTGGCAATTTTGGTATGATTCGAACCCACAAGAGAGATCCTGCACATGAAGCCAGTCACTGTCACGCTCGTCAGCGTATTGTTTTTATCCTTTTTATTGAGTAGTTGTAACGCTACAACAGTCGAGACACAACCCGCGCAGCTGGGCAAAACGGCAAACCTTGATGATCTACTGGCGGTGGTGAATGACCCCGGCCCCATTGTGTTTGAAAAGCACCTCGCGGCGAACTGGTCTGTGCCACTTTCGGGCCTGCTAAATCTGGACCATCCGAAGGCGGTGGCCGCAGGCTTACAAGACCGTGACGAACCGATCCAAATTTATGTTTATACCTTGCGACATCCCAGGCATGGTACTTTTATTGTCGATTCCGGAATGTCCGTGAATTTCATTGATCCGAAAAACAACGACGATGTGTCATTCGTCGTAAAGCAGGTGATGAAAATCCCGCTGCTGGATGTAAAACTCACGACATCACAACTTGATACAGAGGTCGATGGTATTGATGGTGTATTCCTGACGCACATTCACATGGACCATATCATGGGGCTCACGGATTTAACCCCGGACGTCCCTGTCTATATAGGTCCGGGTGATGCCACACTCAGTAGCGCGACGCACTTTGCGACCCAGGGCACCACTGATCGATTGCTGGCAAACGTCAGTGCTCTGCGACAATGGCAGTTTGATGAGGCAGGCATTGTCGACATTTTTGGTGACGGCACTGTCTGGGCGATTCATTCACCAGGGCATACCCCTGGCTCCACCGCTTATCTGGCGCGCACCACCAGCGGCCCCCAGCTGATGATTGGCGATGCCACCCATACCAAGTGGGGCTGGGAAAATGGCGTTGAGCCCGGGACCTACTCAGAAGATGGTCCCACGAGCGTGATCAGCCTCGCGAAATTGAAAGAAATTGCGGATGGCAACCCAAAGATTGCTGTCCATCCGGGCCATCAATCGCTTTGACTGTCACCGACAAGCGACATTGACCCGGAGTCTTGCAGGCTACTGCTCTACAGAGTATCCATGGTACCCAGTAGCGCCCCGCCTGTTGGCACACCGACTCCCGCCGTGACCAGAGCGTGATTAATGGTCTTGTTCGGTTGGTTCACCGATGTGCCGCGCACCAGTTTGGTGGCTTCTACAATGCCGTTTACGCCATGTATATAGGCTTCTGAGAGCTGCCCGCCATTAGTGTTGGTGGGCAGGCGACCATCCAGGCGCAGGGCGCCGTCCAGTACGAAGTCATGGGCTTCTCCGTGCTTACAGAAACCCCAGCTTTCTAGCTGCCACAATACGATGGGAGAAAAGGCATCGTAAATAACTGCCGCATCGATGTCATCGGCGGTGAGGCCGGATTGCTGGTAGGCCTGTTTGGCGGCGATATCCATGGATGGAATGGCGGCGATCTCGTCGCGGTAGAAGCTGGTCATTACTTCCATGTCGGCAGCGGCGCACTGCGCCACACCCTTGACCACAACGCCGGGCTGCTTGAGATCTTTTGCCCGTTCAGTGGTGGTGATTATCACCGCGGAGGCGCCGTCGGACTCCAGGCAGCAATCGTACAGCTGAAACGGATCGACGATTTTCTTTTGCGCGTCGTAATCGGCCCGGTCAAAGGGTTGCTGGTAGAACAGGGCCGCCGGATTCGTCGCCGCATGCTGGCGCATGGTATAGGCCACTTCGAACAGGGAGTCTTTGGTGCAGTTAGTGAGGTGCATATAACGCTGGGTGAACATCGCCACCCAGGATGCGGGGGTCAACAAACCGTAGGGCATGTACCAGCCCCAGTGAATGGCATCGGAGGTGGTGATGTCGCCGGATACACCACTGGAAAAACGGTGTCCGGAGCGCCCGTTCAAGCCGCGGTAACAGACCACCGTTTCAGCCATGCCAGTGGCCACCGCCATTACCGCCTGGTGGATCAGGCCGGTGGCTGCTCCGCCGCCGTGAGGCACCCTGGAATAGAAATTCAAATCGCCAATACCGACCGCACGGGCCACTTCGATCTCGTCGCTGGTGTCCAGGGTGAAGGTAGTCATGCCGTCGACATCACTGGGCTTCAGTCCCGCATCATCCAGTGCGGCGGCAACCGCCTCCACGGAAAGCTGCAGCTCGGAGCGCCCTGAGTTTTTGGAGAACTCGGTGTTGGCAATGCCGACAATCGCGGCTTTATCTTTAATGTTTATAGTCATTTTTGTGCCCCTTTAGGCAGCTGTATCGTAACGGTGCCCTGCATATGCATGCCCCACACATTGTTTTCACCGGTCACGTCAACTTCGATCGTGCCCAGAGCCTCATCTTTGGCCTTTACCTCGCCGGTGATCGTCATGATGAATCCGGGAAGATTGGGTGCCCCCAGTTTCAAATCAATCTTTTTAGTCGTTGAATCCGGGCCGGCCCAGTTGGTGATGTAGCTACTCATCAATCCGTTGCTGGTAAGAATGTTCATGAAAATATCCGGTAAGCCGCCTTTCTGGGCTGCTTTTTTGTCGTGATGCACCGTGGTGAAATCTCTGGAGACAAGGGCGCCTCCTACAATCAAACTGGAGGTAATGGGTATTTCTTTGGCGGGCAACTTGTCGCCGACACTGATGCTTTCAAAGCTTAACGTTGATGTGGTCATAATCTATTGCCCTCCCTGAGCCGGATAGAATTGTGGAAGCATGTTTTTTTCATCGACCTGCTCGATTTTGCCCTTTACCTTCATGCCGATTGTCACTGCTTCGTGATCGATGCCAACAACGTTCGCAACAATCCGCGTACCCTCGCTCAGGCTGATGACAGCGCAGCACAGGGGGTAGTCGTAGCCGGGAATCTTCGGGTAGTGCAGGGTGGTAAAGCTGAACACTTCACCCTCCATGCTCGACTCGATGGAATCCCACTCGATGGATTGACACTTGCCACACATGGGGCGAGGCGGGTGGCGCAGGGTCTGGCAGCTCTTGCAGCGCTGGATCAGCATCTTTCCTTCATCAACCGCATCCCACCACCAGCCATTGTCTTGGCCTCGCGGCGAGGTAATGCGGGTGGGAACCGCGGGGGTGCCATCATCGGATTCGTTGGCCGCTGCACTGTCACTCTCGGCGGGCACGAACTTCAGTACCCGAAAGACCTGCCTGCCGACTTTTTTGCCGTCCTGGTCGGTAAAGCTGGTAACCGTTTCGATAAAGTAGCCTATGCCCCTGGCTGTCGCTTTTTGCTCAGAGATATTATCAATGATGGTGTGGGTGGTGATCTCATCGCCTGGTCTCAGGTCGCGATAGAACTCGGTGGATGTATTGGTGCCCAGAACGCCGGTATAACCGTGTGCATCAAACACATTGTGCAGGCCGCGCTGCACATCCTGCACAAAGTCACCCGCCATGGAGTAACCCTCCATGCTCCAGGCTTGCAGCATAGCCGGCGGCGCAATAATGCCCCCTTTGCTGCTGTTTTTTGCAGCTTCGGGATCAGTGTAGACTGGGGTCTCATCACCCATAATTTCAGCCCAGTGGCGAATCATCGGTTCGTTGACATTGTCATGACCCTTTTTCGGTGGCCCGTTTTCGCGGCCGACAAAGGCATAGATCTCTTGCTCAAAGGCTTTTGTTTCTTCGGGAGTCATTTGGCTATCCTGGTTTTCTGACAGTGATTAATTCGAGTAAGCGCAAGTCAACCGAGTCGCGCGAACGGTGGGACTACTGCTTTTTCATGTGCTGTAAATTGGTGGTGTAGCGTAACTTTTCAGTCGGTGGGTTCTCAAGGAACAGGCCCCGGTAGAACATGACGGTGATCAGTTCGGCCATTTCATCTACCGACAGGCTTTCATCGATCAATACACCCTCGCGATTGATATAGTAATCGCGCAATATGGTCTCGCCGGTGCCCGCCAGTGTATAAGCCACCATCATCGCCTGGTGCTCTGACATTTTTGCAGCCGGAAATAATTTAGGCATCTGTCGCGTCAGCCAGCGCAGCTGATAAACGAAGTTGTGACGCAACATACGGGAAAAATCCTCGTCCGAATCCGCCAGTTGTAACAGGCAGCGCATGATTCCAGGCCGCTGCGCGTAGGCCTGCACGGCCAACAGGTTGTGGGCCAGAATGCGCTCATACCAATCGCCCCTGGGAACGTCTTTTTCAATATCTTCCACGCGCAGGGAGTGCGAGACAAAATCCTCCAGCACTTCCAGGGTGAGGGACTTCAAATCGCTGTAGTAGTGGTAGAACAGGCCGGAGGCCACACCAGCCTTGCCGGTTACATCGGTAATGCGCATCCTGTGGTAGCCCACATCCTCCATGACCAGCAGTGCAGCGGCTTTCAGCTTGGCCCGGGCTTTTTCACCCCTGGGGCTCATGCCTTTAGTGCCGGCCTTGCTGTTGCTGGATTTCTTGCTTGCCGTATTGGCCATTACCTACTCTCGATTTGCCGCACTTCCGTGGTCTATTTGAACCCTGTGGTAAATAAATCGCACATTTGATGAATTATTCTTGAATTTGAATTCAAATTCAATATTATATGATCCCTGTAAGGTATGCAATGCACGATTGCCTAATCAACCCCTATTTTTCAAGGACACAGGCGCTGACATGATTATCGACTACACCGAGGAGCAAAAGGCGTTACGCAAAACGCTTCGGGACTATTTTTCCAGGTTGATAAAGCCGGAGTACCATGAGGACCTGCGGGGCAATGAAGGCGGGGACCTCTACAAGGGCTTGATTCGCCAGATGGGCAAGGATGGCTGGTTGGCGCTGGGCTGGCCGAAAGAGTATGGCGGCCAGGGTGCCACAACCACGGAGCAGCTGATCTTTTTTGAGGAGGCCTTGCTGGCGGGCGCGCCGATTCCCTTCGTGACCCTCAATACGGTGGGGCCGGCGCTGATAGACTACGGCACGCAGGAGATGAAAAAGAAGTTTTTGCCGGGAATTGCCGCTGGTGAAACACATTTCTGTATCGGCTACTCCGAGTCCGGGGCCGGCACTGATCTGGCGGCCCTGACCACAAGCGCGGTAGTAGACCCCGACGATCCCGATTACTACATCATCAATGGCACCAAGGTGTTCACCTCCTCAGCCGAGGCGGCGGATTACGTCTGGCTGGCCGTTCGCACAACGCCGGACGTACGTCACAAGGGGATTAGCATGATCGTGGTCGATACCACGCTGGAGGGGTTTTCCTATGCACCCATCCATACCGTGGGCGGTGTGCGCACCAATATGAGCTACTACGAAAATGTTCGTGTTCACAAGTCCATGATGATAGGCGAGCCTAATAAGGGCTGGGGCCTGATCATGTCACAACTTAACCATGAGCGGGTAGGGCTGGCCGCCTGGGGGATACAGGGCTGGAAATTATTTGACCGGGCTCTGAGTTGGGTTCGCACCGAGAGCACCCAGGAGCACAATAAGGGCCAGCGACCCATAGATGAACCGTGGATACAGGCCAATATGGCCGAGGCGCTGGCCCGGCTGGAGGCGATGCGGGTGATGAATGCGCGTATGGCCTGGGATCTGGACAAGGGCAATATGAACCCCGCCCTGGCTTCAGCGCTTAAGGTTTTTTCCACCGAGGGACTTATCGAAGTCTGCAGGCTGCTGATGGAATCCATCGGCCCGAGCAGCCTGATTCGCGCTGAATCAACTGCCGCCGTGTTGTTGGGTGACCTGGAACACGAATACCGTCGCTGCCAGATCAATACCTTTGGTGGCGGCATCAATGAACTCCAGCGAGGCATCGTGGCCAATTTTGGCTTGAATATGCCCCGTCACCGTTAATCAAGCAGGCACATCATGGATTTTTCATTTAGCGAAGACCAAACAGCTATCCGGAATCTGGCAAACCAGATCTTCAGCGATCGCACCACCGATGAGTTTCTGTTGAAATTCGATCGCAGCGATGACGTATACGATGACGCGCTGTGGACCACACTGGCCGAACAGGGCCTACTCGGCATTACAATCGCCGAGGAGTTTGGTGGCACAGACCTGGATTTTACCGAGCTCTGCCTGATCCTGGAGGAGCAGGGTCGGCGTCTATCGCCTATTCCCCTGTTCTCCAACCTGGTTCTGGGTGCATTGCCCATTGGCGAGTTTGGCACCGCGGGGCAAAAGCAAAAATATCTGGCGGGCCTTGTCGCCGGCGACTTGAAGTTGACGGCCGCCATTGCCGAGATGGGCATGGCGGGCGCGGTGGCAGGGCAGGTTGTTGCAGTTAGAAGTGGTGACAACTGGACCCTTAACGGCAAGCTGGAATGCGTTCCCGACAGCGCGGTTGCCAACGCCATCATCGTGCCTGCAAGCTGCGATGGTGTGCAGACTGTTTTTATTGTCGATACCGATAAAGCGGGCGTCAATATTGAAGCCCAGCGCAGCTCACTGGGCATGAACGAAGGTAGCCTGAACCTGGAAAATGTTGAGCTGGCCGCCGACGCGGTACTGGGCGAGGTGGGCGCGGGTGCCGAGGTGCTGGAATGGCTGGAACAGCGGGCCGAGACGGCGATTTGTGCCCTGCAATTGGGCGTGACGGAAGAAGCACTGAAACGGACCGCTGAGTTCACCTGTGAGCGCAAGCAGTTTGGGTCTCCCATAGGTTCATTTCAAGCCGTTGCCATGCAGGCGGCAGACGCCTTTATCGATGTGGAGGCCATTCGTTCCGTTTACTGGTTGGCGCTGTATAGACTGACCAACGGCATGGATGCGCGCGCCGAAGTTCACTGCGCCAAGTGGTGGGCGGTCGATGCGGGCCACCGTATCGTTCACCGCACTCAGCATTTACACGGGGGCATGGGCTCCGATGTGGAATTCCCGATTCATCGCTTCTTCCTGTGGGCCAAGCATTTGGGATTGATGCTGGGTGGCCGCAGTGTGCAAATTACAAAGCTGGGAAAACTGCTGGCCAGTGACCAGGCCATTGGCGTTGCGGCACTGCAAGTTTAGCGATTATCATCAACCGGGGGGAACGGAATAACCACCCCACACCGGCATGTGATCATCATTGAAGTACTCTGACAGCTTGGCGTGCATATCATCCAGCTCCCACTTGCCACCGGTAGGGCTATTAAATGTGGTTCCCAGGGACGGGCGCTGCAATACCGTGATTTCACCCCCCCAGACCACCATGACTTCACCGGAAATATGCCCCGCTTCCGGCGATGCCAGGTAGCCTACCAGGGGCGCGACATTTTCCGGGTTGAACACATCGAAGCCCTCGTCCGGAGCGGCGAACATGGCCGCAGTCTGGCCCATATCGGTCATGGCCGTGCGCGCCCGGGGCATAATAACGTTGCAGGTAATACCGTATTTAGTTAAAAGCTGGGCGGCGCCCATGGTCATGGCGATGATGCCCGCTTTGGCTGCCGCATAGTTGGGCTGGCCAGCTGAACCGTAAATCGCCGCCTCGGAAGACGTGCTGATAAGGCGTCCGTATACAGCATCTCCCGCCTTGGCCTTGTCGCGCCAGTATTTTGTGACGTTGCGCATATTGACGAAATGGCCGCGCAGATGAACACGCACGACGGAATCGAACTCCTCGTCGCTCATGCCGAATATGGTCTTATCGCGGCAAAAGCCCGCGTTGTTTACCATGATATTAACGTCGCCGTAGGTATCCAGGGCGGTCTTGAACAGCGCTTCGGAATCCGCTGAATTGGCGCAATCGCCAAATACCGCAATGGCTTCTCCACCGGCGGCTTTGATTTCTTCCACGGTTTCGTTCGCGGCTTTTTCCGCATCGGGCAAATTAATATCGTTGATGACGACACTCGCGCCCTGTCTGGCCAGTTGCATCGCTTCCTCCCGACCCAGACCGCGACCGGCACCGGTAACAATGGCTACTTTTCCGCTGAGATCACTCACTATTTCACACTCCTGTTGATGCGCTAGATGCGCTCAATAATCGTACCGGTACCAATCGATGCGCCGCAGCACATGGTGATAAGTGCCGTCGTTTTGTCCTGTCGCTCCAGCTCATGCAGGGCCGTAGTAATCAGTCGGGCGCCGGTTGAACCAACCGGGTGACCGATGGCGATGGCGCCGCCATTGACATTGACCTTACTCATGTCGGCATCATAAACACGCTGCCACGACAGTGCCACGGCGGCGAATGCTTCATTGATCTCCACCAGGTCGATGTCGTTCAGGTTCATCCCGGTTTTTTCAAACAACAAGCGGGTGGCATCTACCGGCCCGTCAAGCAGGTAGTAGGGATCGGTGCCGGTTACCACGCCGGTAATTATTCTGGCCCGGGGTTTCAGGCCGCGCGCCTTTGCTTCATCCGCGCTCATCCACAGCACTGCCGCGGAGCCATCGGAAATTTGTGAGGCGTTGCCAGGTGTGTGTATGCCACCCTCAATCACCGGCTTTAACGCAGCCAATGCGTCCATGGTGGTGTCGCGCAGTCCCTGGTCTTTGCACACGGTGCGCATCTCTCCAGTGGGCTCACCATCCTCACCGAGGACAGGTGCTTGCACCTGCAATACCTCTCGGTCAAAGCGCCCCTCATCCCAGGCGATTTTAGCCCGGCGCTGGGATTCACAGGCAAACTCATCGACATCCGCACGGGTCAGGCCGCGGTTCTTGACGATGCGCTCCACTGCGGAAAACTGATCAGGTGTGCTATCCCAGGGCCAGTCGGCGGGCTGGAAAAATCCCGGGCCGTTATAGACGTTGGCACCCAGGCCGACACGGCTCATGGCTTCCACGCCGGCTGCAATTCCGATGTTAATCTGGCCGGCGTTGATCAGCGCTGAAATCAGGTGATTCGCCGCCTGCGCAGAACCACACTGGGTATCAATAGAGGATGCGCCGGTGCTGTAGTTTTTGCCCAGTGACAGCCAGGCGTTGCGGGCGATGTTGCCAGCCTGCTCGCCAGCCTGGGTGACACAACCACTAATCACCTGGTCGATGTCCGTGTAATCCAGCCCCGCCTTTTCAATCACTCCGGTGTAGGACATGGCCAACAATTCAGCAGCGTGAACGCCGCTGAGTTCGCCGACAATTTGCTTGCCGCGGGAAATGGGTGTGCGAACAGCTTCAATAATGACTGCTTCTGGCATGATTATTCCTCTGCTATCTGAAAGGTTTCCAGCTGCGATGATGCAGTGGAAAGAATGTCAAAGAAAGACAAACATCAACTCGTACACAAGAACCGGCTTATCTGCGTCCACCAGGTGTATATGGGTCTCCATAACAACCCTGGTTTTGTTCTCGCTCACATCGACCTGCTTGATTCTGCTGCGAGAGACGATCTCGCTATTCACTGGCACCGCGCCCAGAAAACGCAGTTTGTCAGAGCCATAATTCATCATATGGCTGAAGCCGGTGATTTGGCTGATGGCGCCGGGGCCGCTGGTCATTCTGGGTATCAGCGAAAGAATCAGAAAGCCATGGGCGATAGTGCTACCAAAGGGGCTCTCTTTCGCGCATCGCTCCTCGTCAACATGCAGCCACATTTTGTCGCCACTGAGCTCTGCGTACTGGTTAATCATCGCCTGATCGACCAGTACTTTGTTGCTCCAGTCGCCAAACTCTGCGGATACCAGGGTGTCCAGGGCATCCTGGTCTTTGTAATGCAATTCTGTCATGGGTATCTCTTTAAGGTTTACGGGCAGCAGAATCGTATCCCGATGCAGCGGCGGTTGCACGTTTGGCGCCGATATTTGCCCTGCCGGTATAAAAGATTGGCGTCACTCATCAAGTCAGCCAAGCGGACGCCTGTCGCGGGCAAAATATTGACCTATATCAAGATAAGCTAATCGCTAAGGTCTCACAATCTTACCCATGAATGAATAACCCGACTTTTTTGCAAGGAAGACGATATGACCGCCGCCCCAAAACAACAACCTTACATCATCAAAGCCGAGGAACGGCCAGAGCGCTATGCGCGCGGCTGGTATGTTATTGGCAATACCGGCAGCGTTGGCTACAAGCCGCGCATGCTGTCAGTGTTCGGCACGAAACTGGTCGCCTATCGCGGTAAAGAGGATGGGGACGTGCATATTCTGGATGCCTATTGCCCCCATATGGGCGGCGACCTCAGCGGTGGGGAAGTCTGTGGCAATTCAGTGGTTTGCCCGTTCCACAAATGGAGTTGGGGCGCCGACGGCGTCTGTGACGACATTCCCTACGCTGGCAAGATACCGGAAAAAGCCGTGATAAAGTCCTGGCCGACCCTTGAAAGGAACGGCCTGGTCTTTGTTTGGCAGGACCCCGAAGGTGGTGAGCCGATTCCCGAGCAGGAGCCTGCCAGGATGGAAGACTGGTACTCGGACGATTGGACCGACTGGGAGATGGCGGCTATACCCATTGCTTCATTAGGGCGCGAGTTGGTAGACAATATGTGCGACATGGCGCACTTCGGGCCTATTCACTACACCGAGGTCAAGTCCTTCAGTAACACCATGGAGGGGCATATTTTTGTGCAGAAAATGGTTGGTGGCCATGCCATATTAACCGAGGGAGATGCCGGATTGATCACCAGTGTCGCCACCTACGAGGGTCCGGCCTATATGACCACGACAATGACGGGCATAATGGACGGCCACCCGATGATGGTACACCTGTTGGTGAGCCACATCCCGTCGGATATGGGCAACTTCCTTATCAATTTCGGCGTGATGGTGAAAAAGTCCGAGGGCGCGTCAGATGCCGAGAACAAGGCTATCGCCGAAGCCTATATGGAGAGAAACATCGAGTCGTTTCAGCAGGACGTGGCTATTTGGAACAACAAATGCATCATCGACAACCCCCTGATGTGCGATGGCGATGGCCCCATCAACCTGGTGCGCAAGTGGTACAGCCAGTTTACGACTGATGTAGCCGATATCAGCAACGACCAGGTCAAGGCCCGTGAGCATGTCACGGTGGAAGGGCCCAGTGTGGAGGAGACTATTGCCAGCATGGCTTAATGAGGGGCTGGTGTCCTTCAGGGGGCACTGGAAGCTATATCGTGCGGTCACACCAATGACGCGTCCAGGCAGTTCTATTCCTTTGATTTCTCAAATTCCTTGATCACGCCCATGAGTGTCAGGCGTAATCTCGCGCCTTTGGGGTAACCGACATATTGAGTCAAAAACCGGGCTGCCAGTTCAAGCTGCTCCGGTGTTAACTCACCGCGCTTCAAGGCCGAGCGGCACTGTATAGCGAAGGTCATGTCTTCGCCCTGGGCCATAATGGCTCCCAATAAAAGCAGGCGTTTCTCCTTGATGGACAGGGCGTCGTCGGCCCAGAGTTCACCGAATAGCGAATCGATCATGACATCGAAAAACTTGTCCTGCCCCTCTTCCGGGGGTTGCGGCAGGTCGCCACAATATACCTCGTTGAACATTTCGATACCTTTCTCTCGGCGACCCATTTTCGTATCCCTTTATGTAGAATTAATTAAGTAACAACTACGTCTGTAGAGTCGCTAGTGCGCATCCGGAAACGCCGATATTTCCCAAGATCGTCATTCCCGCGCAGGCGGGAATCAATGAGAATCAAGGGCTTACTGGATCCCCGCCTGCGCGGGGATGACAATAAGGTGAGTTTCCGGATGGGCACTGGCTAGCCTTTCTTCAATAGCGATATCAATGTTTTTACCCCGTCTTCGCTCAACTGTAGTTTGAGTTGACGGGCTAGCTGCTGCAGATCGGTAGTATTTGTTTCCTGGAATGGTGCCTCGAGTTCAAGTGCGAGGAACAGTTCTTTACTGATGCTTTTCAACTGAGCCAGTGCACTGCTTCCCAGGATCGCCTCAAACTCACGCTCCACCTCATTAATGCTTGCAACTGAATCGGCGATTAATTGGCTGCCGCGATCTGTTAACAGCAGGAGATTCTGTCGCGGATAATCCGGGTCAGGCTTGCGCGTGACATAACCCAGTCCCTCGAGGTCTTTGACTATGGCACTGACAGCTTGCTTGGTAATGGCTTGTATTTTGGCAATGTCCCGTATGTTTATATTTTTTGATCCAATCAGTGTCAGCACCGCACCGTGTGACATTTTCAGCCCGGGGTGGCCTTTGGCGATCGTCAGGTACATCAAGCGCTGCATCACATAATCACTGCAGCGGGGCAGAAGAGTGCCTAGTAGCACGGGTTGTACAGCAACGGTATTGGATTGTTCAACATTCGGGAGGGATAAGCCCCGGGCCAGTTTGAGCAGCACTTCCGTCAGGGTGGTGAGCTTGTTTGTGCCAATGAGCCGATCAAATTTGTCAGTAAGCGCGGTGATAACCTGGTGGCCGTCTCTGACCAGTGTTTTGCCCTGCCTGGTGAGCACGGCTATCTTTCCTCGACCGTCCAGTGGGTCGGCTACGCGCCGGATATAGCCCGCCTTTTCAATTTGGTTGGCTGTCTGGTTGCAAGATTGCTTACTAATCTCCAGCCGCTCGGCCAGTTCTGTCAGTCGACAGCCCTTACCAATCATGCTGATGTAGGGCTCAAAACTCATTCGAAGATCACGATGGTGATAAGCCTCTTGCAGCTGTTGCATAACATTGGATTGTGTATATCGGGATAGGGCGATCAGGTGGCGTGGCAGATTACCCTGATATTGGCTCAGGGTAGAAGCTTGAATAGTATCGGCGGGTGTCATTGATATAAGGTAAATTGTAATTGTCTGCGAGTCAATATATATTGACTTGTTGCGATGATCGCTATTAGTATAAATCGATTCTGTGTTGAGGTTGGTTCGGGGTGGCAGTGTGTCTGGTAAAAAAAATGTAGGGTTTATTGGTTTGGGTAACATTGGCAAGCCAATGGCGAAACATCTTATTGGCGATGATTTCCAGCTCCATGCTTACGATGTTGTCCCCGAAGCGGTTGCCGAATTGGTGACACTGGGGGCGGTTGCCGCGGAATCTCCCGCTGATATTGCAAAAACATGTGACTATATCGGTATTTGTGTGCGGGATGACCGTGACGTGGAAAATCTGTTGTACGGTGACGGCGGCCTGTTGGATTTGGCACAGGCAAATACCGTGATTGTTATTCACAGCACAGTCACCCAGGCCGGCCTGCTGAAGTGGGCGGCAGATGGCCGCCAGAAGAACATTCATGTTGTTGATGCCCCCATTACCGGTGGTGCTATCGGTGCTGAGGCGGGTACGCTGTGCTACATGGTCGGTGGTGACAAGGAACAATTAGAGGCCATTCGCCCGGTGATCGCCACCTCCGCCGATAAAATCGTGCACGCTGGCGCCCTGGGTACCGGCATTGCCCTCAAACTCTGTAACAACCTGATTACCTATGCCGAGTTTGCCGCCATGTCTGAGGCGACTCGCCTGGCCGAGGCCTGCGGTTTGTCTGCCGATGTGCTGCGAGAAGTTGGCAAGTCCAACGGTGTTATCAATGAGCAGATGCACAGCATGATCTCCAATCGTAATAAGCTCGCCGCCGGTTGTAACGATGAGCAGATGGATCAGTATATGGGGCCCTTTGGTCGCCTGGGTCGCAAAGACCTGCAATGCGCCATCGACACCGCCGCTGAGTTCGATATTCAATTACCCGCGACAGAGTTTGTGCGGGATATGATTGAAGATGTGTTTGTTAACAAGGCTTGATGGTTTGTAGAGCCGATTTTCAAGCTATAGATATTTACAGGAATGGCAGTTAGTTAAGCGTATTAAATACCGCCATAGGAAGCAGCGGAATGTATGCACTATCTCCTTAAGTTAGTGCTATTCATATATACAGGTGATTAGTGATGAATCCGGAAACCAGGCTATTTATCGACGGCGAGCTAGTGCCCGCCGCTTCGGGAAAGACCTACGACAATATTAATCCCGCCACTGAAGAGGTCATCGGCCACACTGCCGATGCCGGTCCTGAAGATATTGATCGGGCAATTGCTGCAGCGCGCCGTGCCTTTGATGAAAGTGATTGGTCGACCAATCACGCTTTTCGCCTCAACTGCATAAAACAACTGCAGGACGGCCTGCGAGCAGTACAGGAGGAGTTTAAACAACAAATTTCCGCTGAATCAGGTGCCACCATGGGTACCTGTGGCCAGTCCGGTCCACAGTGTGAGGTGCCAATTGGTTTTATTGATTACACCCTGGCGTCTCTGCCTGATTATGAATGGAGCAGGGATATAGGTGTCACCGAAGTGTTGGGTATGAAAAGTCGCCGCCTGGTTGAAAAAGAAGCCATCGGCGTGGTGGCCTGTATCACTCCCTGGAACGTGCCGCTGCAAATTAACCTGGCCAAGTGTATTCCGGCGCTGGCGGCGGGCTGCACCGTGATCCTGAAAGCGGCGCCGGATACGCCCTGGTCGGCAACGATGCTGGGCCGGGTGGTGCAGGAATATACCGATATTCCCGCCGGCGTGTTTAATGTGATCACTTCACAAGATCCAAAAATTGTCGGCGACCAACTGGTGGGTGACCCGCGTGTCGATATGATTTCCTTTACCGGCTCTACCGGGGTGGGAAAGCATATTATGGCGCGTGCCTCGGAAACGGTTAAGAAAGTGTTTCTCGAGCTGGGCGGAAAGTCGGCCAATATCATGCTCGACGATGCCGATTTGAGCCAGTCACTGCTGACTGCGCTGAGCGTTTGTTTTCACGCGGGTCAGGGCTGTGCCATTCATACCCGCTTGCTGGTACCAAAAACTCGCGTCGCTGAAGTTGAAGATCTGTTAAAAACCTATTTCACCTTCATTCAGTACGGAGATCCGGATTCCGACCAGATCATGGGCCCATTGATTAACGCCCGTCAGTACGAACGGGTGTTGTCCTATATCGAAAAAAGTAAGCAGGAGGGGGCGCGGGTATTGTTGGGCGGTGGTGCTGCCGATATTGAAAAAGGCTATTACATCCAGCCAACGGTCTTTATGGACGTTACTAACGACATGACTATCGCACAGGAAGAGATTTTTGGCCCGGTGTTGGCGGTAATCGCCTATGAGGATGAGGACGATGCGGTGCGTATCGCCAATGATTCGCCGTTCGGTTTGTCCGGCGGTGTCTGGTCTGCTGACGAAGAACGCGCCTTGTCAGTAGCCCGGCGACTTCGGACCGGTACTGTCAATGTTAACGGGGGTAATTTCTACGGTGCCGATGCGCCCTTTGGCGGCTATAAGCAAAGTGGCATTGGCCGTGAGATGGGGCTGGAAGGCTTTGAGGAATATCTGGAAACCAAAACAATAGCGATTGGCGTATGAGTAATTCACTGCAGGATAAGGTTTATATCGTCACCGGTGGTTCCAGGGGCTTTGGTCTGGCAATAGCCAAGAGCCTGGTGGCCCAGGGTGCAAAAGTGGGTTTGATAAGTCGCAACCAGGAGGGGCTGGATCAGGCTGTGGCTGAGATAGGGAGCGACCATGCCCTGGGTATAGCCACCGATGTGGGTCATCGTGAAGACATTACCGCCGCATTTTCGAATGTTAAGCAGCACTTCGGGCGGCTGGATGGCCTGGTTAATAACGCAGGCCTGGCAAGCCCCTCTACGGTTGAAAACCTGGTAGAGAGCCAGGTGGTGATGCAGGTAAACGTCAATTTCCTGGGTACGGTATTTTGCTGTCAGGCGGTGATCCCGCTGCTGCGCGGTGGCGACAATCCACGCATTGTCAATATTTCGTCGGCATCTGCCTGGCACTACGACGAGATGAGTCACCTGTCCATTTATGCGGCGACCAAGGCTGCGGTGGAGCGATTTAGTCGTGACCTGCGAGTGGAATTGCAGAGTGACGGGATAGGTGTCACCTGTATACGTCCCGGCGCCGCCTGGACCAGTTTTGCCGACGGCTGGGAGCCTGAAGCGCTCACTGCGGGCATGGAGGCCTGGCACCACACGGGTACCTATATGGATGCGGGAATGGAGGTAGAGCATGTAGGTGATGCGGTTGCCTACGCTGTATCCCAACCGGTTGGGGTGGCGATCGATTTACTGGAGATCCGTCCCAACATACTGACACCTAAATTGAAACTTTAAGAGGAATAGCACGTGGACTTTTCAGGTAAGACAATCATTGTAACCGGGGCCGGCGGTGGCATAGGCGAGGGTTATGCCAAAGCGGCCGCTGAGCGCGGTATGAATGTGGTCATCGCTGAGTTGAACGAAGAGGGTGGTCAACGCGTTGCCGATGAAATTAATGCCGGCGGTGGTAGTGCGCTGTTTGTTAAAACCGATGTCGGCAGCGAAGAGTCAGCTAAAGTCTGTGCCGATGCCACCATGGAAAAATTTGGCGCCATCGATTACCTGGTGAACAATGCCGCTATATTTGGCGACATGAAAATGGACGGTTACCTGACGGTTGATATGGACTACCTGGAAAAGTTCATGCGTATCAATGCTCACGGTTGTTTGATTATGACCCGTGCGGTGGTGGAGTATATGACGCAAGGAGGCGGCGGCGCGATCGTCAACCAATCCTCGACGGCAGCCTGGATGAGTATCGGTTATTACGGTGTGGCCAAGCTGGCGCTAAACGGTATTACCCAGAGTCTTGCCAACGAAGTGGGCTGGCGTAAAATTCGTGTTAACGCCATTGCACCGGGCCCTACCGAAACCAGTGCATTGGAGAAGACTGCCGGTGATTACGCCAGGGAAATGGTTAAGGATATCGCCTTGAAACGCCTCGGCCAGCCAAAAGATATGGCCGATGCGGTGTTATTTTTGCTGTCGGACGAGGCCAGCTGGATTACCGGCCAGATTCTTAATGTGGATGGTGGTCAGGTTATGCGGCCGTGAAGATACACAGTGCCTGGTAAAGGCTTTGTAAAGGTGCCGCGAATGTTACCGCGATGGCTTAAGTGTATTACCTTGTCACTGCCGCTCATTGTCTCTGCCTGCAGTAAAGTTGATGACCCTTCGCTGTATCCTCTGTTCGATCCGGCGAAGGCTTTAACCCCTATAAATTTGGCGTCATCGGCAGTACCGACAGCCACAACTCCAGTTCGCCTGTCGAGGAGAATACGTATCACGGTAAGCTGCCGATGATCGATGGCACCGCCGGTTTACGCCAGGGTGTAACCATGTTGCTCCCCAAATCACAAAATCGCGGCGGTCGCTGGAGCGCGCCATCAGTTCTGCTATCTGGTATCAGCCTGGACACTAGGTAAAAAATGGTATCCACAAAAACAAGCAATGGAAGCAGCGTATGAACAAACTGGATCTCACTGATACCCGGGACAGAAATCTGGGAAAAATTCTTCAGCTGCAGTCCGAACAAAATGGCGAGACGGATTTTCTGATAACGGATAAGCAGCGTATAAGTTTTGCCGAAGCAGAGCTTATTACCAATCGACTGGCATCCGGTTTCAAGTCCCGCGGCATTGAGACGGGCGACCGCATTGCCATTTATATGGGTAACCGCCCGGAAATGGTGCTACTGGCGCTGGCTGTTAATAAACTGGGTGCCATCTGGGTGCCGACAAATACGGACTATAAAGGTGAGTGGTTGCTGGATACACTGCTACGCACTCGCTGCAAGATGTTGGTTACCGATGAGCCACTACAATCCCGTCTTGCTGAAGTTCAGGATCGATTGGGTGGGGTGCAGTTGCTTCTTCTTGGTGATATCGCCTCCAGCCCATTAAACAACCCTCATAGCTATGACGAGCTGCTGGCCAGCGAGCCACTCCGGGCAGATTACAGTTTCATGGATTACGGCGATACCTGCGCAATTTTGTGGACTTCAGGTACAACCGGCAAATCCAAGGGTGTGATGCAAAGTCACAATGCCTGGATCCGCGCCATTGTCCAGGGCAGCAGCGTGCAGTACGACTCGAGGGGAGGGGATATCATCTATTGCGTATTGCCTTTATTCAACTCCGCAGCCTGGCTTACCTGCATTTTCCGGGCATTAATCGAGGGAATTGGCTGCGTCATCGAAGAAAAGTTCTCGGTGTCGCAGTTCCTGGCCCGGGTGAAAAAGTTTGGCGCGACCCAGACATTCGCTGTTGGTGCCATGGGCGTATTTTTGATGGACTCGCCCGAACAGGGTGACGATGTCGATACACCATTAACGACAGCGCAAATCGTGCCCATGCCACCGGATTTATGGCCGAAGTTTGAAAAACGTTTTGGTGTTCGCCTGTTGCGCTCCGGTTTGGGTCAAAGTGAATGCCTGCTTATTTTGACTCAACTTGAGGACCGTGAGGATGTGCCGGTGTATGCCCTGGGGTTTCCCCAGCCAGACACGGATATTCGTCTGTTTGATGATGAGGGCGTAGAGGTCGCGGATGGCGAAGTAGGGGAGATTTGTATTAAACCCCTTGAGCCGCACATTCTGTTTAACGGCTATTTTGGTAGCCCGCAAGCCACAGCGGATGCCTACAGGGCCCAATGGTATCTGACGGGAGATGTGGCCAGAAAAGACCCCACTACAGGCGCATTTTTCTTTGTGGACAGAAAAAAAGATGCCCTGCGCTTTGCCGGGCGAAATATTTCCACCCTGGAGGTGGAAAGTGTCGTGCGCAGGCATCCGGCAGTACAGGATGTTGCCGCCTTTGGTATTCCCAGTGAAGAGGTTGAGAGCGAGCACGAATTAAAACTCAATATCATCCTGCGGGAGGGGCAGTCGCCCTGCTGCGAGGATATCTGCGCCTTTATCAATGAGAACGCCCCGCATTACTTTGTGCCACGGTATATGGAGTTTGTGGATAGCTTGCCCTATACGCCAACCAATAAGGTACAGAAATTCAAATTGCGTGAAGCGGGTGTCAGTGGATCCTGCTGGGATATAAAACAGTCTGATTATCGGGTTGTGCGTTAAGCCTGTTGCGTTGACCCCAGAGCGAACTTTCCATCACGCGCCGGTGCGGGTGATGGCGTCGCGCAGAGCCGACTCGATAGTGGATGTCGTTTGGATCGCCCCCATATCAATGCCCAGTTCCGCAATGGTCTGTGCGATTGCCGGGGAAATTCCCGAGATAATGGTCTTGCAGCCCATCAGCACGGCTGCCCTGGCGATTTTGATCAGGTGATTTGCCACCGCGGTATCGACCACGGCAACGCCACCAATGTCCAGCAGCAGCGTGCTCGCACGGGTGTCGGCTATACTGTTTAGAGCCTTGTCCATGATATCAACAGAGCGCTTGGAATCGACGATCCCCACGATGGGCGCGAACAGTACGCCGTCCCAGATTTTCGTGACCGGCGTGGACATCTCCAGCAGGGCGAGGCTTCTTTTTTGTACCTCGACGGTGATGTCCGATGCGAACTTCACGACCTTGAGAGGCCTGCCCTCGATATCAAAAATCGGGTTGTAGGAGGCCTGGAGCCAAATTTCCGCTCCGTCTTTGCTGAGTCGCTTGAACTCATCGGCCTCGTACTCACCGCGGGCGAGCTTCTGCCAGAACCGGGCGTATTCCGGGGATTCCGCGTATCCCGAATCGCAGAATATCCGGTGGTGTTTTCCAACCACTTCATCGAGGCTGTACCCGAAGATGCGCAGGAAGTTCTCGTTGGCAGTGATCACCGTGCCGTCCAGTTCGAACTCAATCACCGCCTGCGCTCTGTTAATGGCGCGGATCATTCCTTCAAATTCGGCGAGTTGAAGCTTCGATGCGGTGACGTCCGTGGCGAACTTCACCACCCTGAGCGGCTTGCCATCATCGTCAAACACCGGGTTGTAGGAAGCCTGTAGCCAGATTTCCCTGCCACCCTTGGCCAGTCTCTTAAACTCCTCGGCGTGAAATTCGCCCCGTCCAAGCTTGTTCCAGAACTCGGCGTAGGCATCGGATTCGGCATACTCGGGATCACAGAACATCCGGTGATGTTGGCCGACGACCTCGTCCAGTTCATAGTCGAAAATGCGCAGGAAGTTCTCGTTCGCTGATATGACCGTCCCGTCGAGGTCAAACTCGATGATAGCCTGTACCCTGTCCAGTGCCTGGTAGATGGCAAATAAATCGCCGGGCGCTATCGCCGCATTCTTAACTTCCTTCATTGTCTTTGCTCCGTGAACCCGATATCAGTTTAGCGTATCATTGTAACCGAAAGTTCTCCAAGAGACCCGTATGAACAGCTCCGAATCATCAAACCTTAACCATGGCGGCGAAAGGTCCCTCTACGCCGATGTACCCCGGATCGCCATCCAGTTGAGTCATGATGTCGTGGTGGCATCGATTCAGGTGGATCTGGACGAAGAGGTTCTTGCCCGGTTTCGGGACGATCTGCTGCGTCGCATTCACGACACGGGTTCACGGGGGGTAATCCTCGACGTTTCCAGCCTGGAAACACTTGATTCCCATGAATTTTCCGCCCTGCGCCGCATTATTACCATGTGCGCGATAATGGGAGCGGAAGCCGTGCTGGTGGGTATGCAGCCGGGGGTCGTCTCTTCCCTGATCGAGGTGGGAGCCGATATCGATGGCCTGCGGGCTGCATTTGACCTGGACGCGGCCTTCGCGCTACTGGAATCGCAGCCCGATGCGGAGCCCGAACACATAGATGAGGTGGCAGCTGGTGAGGACTCCGATCAAGTGTTTACGCTACAGGATTCCGAACAGGCTCCTGGTGAGCAGCGATGAGCGCAGAACTGCGTCGCACCATCCGCACTGAAATAGACGCGAGCCGGGCCGTGCTGGAGTCGACCCTGTACGCCCGCGAAGCGGGCATGGGGGAGGCGCCAAGCTGTATGATTGCCACCGCTGTCTCCGAGCTGGTGCGTAACATCCTGAAGTATGCGGGCACAGGGGAGATCAGGTTGCGACAGGTAAAAGAAGTGGGCGGCCGCGGGATCGAGATCGAAGCGACAGACCGGGGCCCTGGCATCGCGGACTGCGAGGCGGCGATGCGCGACCATTTCAGTTCCGGGAATACCCTGGGGCTGGGTCTGCCAGCCGTGAAACGCATGATGGATGAGTTCTCTCTGGAGTCAACACCGGGAGAAGGCACCCGGGTGACGGCGCGCAAGTGGCGTTGATCGTGGACGAATTGCTTGAATACTCGAGCACCAATCGGCCTTGCCATGGTGAATACCTGAGCGGCGATGCGGTGGTGATGCACTCGCTGGAGCAGGGCCTGTTCGTGGCCATTGTGGATGTGCTGGGTCATGGCACCGAGGCTAACGAGTTGACTCACGTAATCGAGGCTTACCTGAACCGGTATTATTCGCGCGACGTATCGGGTGTGATAGAGCGCCTTCACCAACACCTGAGAGGTACCCGCGGTGCGGCTGTGGGGCTGTGCGCTATCGATAAGCTCACGGGGCGTATCGACTACGCCGGTATTGGCAACACCGCTATGCGTCTTTTTGGTAAAACTGAAATTCGATTCGTCTCACAAGATGGCGTTGTGGGTCAGAATATACGCACCCCCCGGGCGCAGACCGCCCGGCTGGAGCCCGGAGACCTGCTCGTCCTCTATACCGACGGCGTAAGCGACCGTTTCACAGCAAAAGACTATCCAGGTGTTTCGCACCACGCACCTGAGGCGGTGGCGCGCAATATCGTCCAGCGCTTTGGCAAGGATCACGATGACGCCGCCTGTATCGCCGTGAGGTACTGCCCGTGATCTCGCTCGGGCAGATCCGCCTGCAGCACCGAACGTCGGTGTACGATGCGCGCAACAAGATCCGCGGCCTCGCGCAGGCACTGGGCTATGACCCGATCGAGACAACCCGTCTCGCAACCGCCGTGTCCGAGGCCGCAAGAGAGCTGCGCAGCCATAGTCTCGAGCCGTGCATCACGGTCTCCTTGGCAATGGAGCTCTCTCCGCCACAGCTGGTTCTCGACTTCGAATGCCGCCACGAAGTCCCGCAGACAGCACGATTAACGGGCTTCTTCGACAGTGTGAGCCAAATCAGCCTGCGGGACGGCTTTGCCTGCAGGCGCGCGCTGAAGTGGTTACCGAATTTGGCTTTTGAGGCGACGGACGTATTTGTCGCCGAGCAGCGCAGGCGAATCCAGAACCTGTCCCGGGAGGAACTGACAGCCGAAATCGAGCAAAAGAACCGGGACCTTGAACGGCACAGTGCGGAGTTGGAGGAGACGGTAGCCCAGCGCACAGAGCAGCTTGAACAAGCCATGCTCCAGGCCGACGCGGCCAACAAGGCCAAGGGTGATTTCCTGGCCAACATGAGCCATGAAATTCGCACACCTATGAATGCCATCATAGGCCTGAGTGACCTCTGCCTCAGAACCGAACTCACAGACAAACAACAGGATTACCTGTCCAAAGTCCACAGCTCCGCCATAGCCTTGCTCGGCATCATCAATGATATCCTGGATTTTTCAAAAATCGAGGCCGGCAAACTCGACATAGAAGCCATTGATTTCGATATCGACCAGGTACTGGATAACCTGGCCACCGTTGCCAATGTAAAGACCCAGGAAAAAGGGCTGGAACTTATTTTCAGGCGGGATCCCGCAGTGCCGACGGTGCTTGTGGGTGACCCCCTGAGGTTGGGCCAGATTCTTATCAACCTGACCAACAATGCGATCAAGTTCACCGAAGATGGCGAAATTGTGGTGGATGTCGCACTGCTTGAGCGGAATGAGGAGCGGGCCACCATACAGGTTTCCGTCAGTGATACGGGTATCGGCATGACCCTGGAGCAACAGGGTAGGTTGTTCCAGTCGTTTTCCCAGGCGGATATCTCCACCACCCGAAAATACGGCGGCACTGGCCTGGGGTTGGCTATATCGAAGCAGCTGGTCGAAGTCATGGGCGGTGAAATCGATGTCCACAGTGAACCCGGTGTCGGCAGCACATTCAGCTTTTACCGTCGTTTTCGATATTGGTAGAGGTGCGGTAGAGAAAGCGTTTGATACGGTGCCGGATCTCAAGGGCATACGCGTCCTGGCGGTAGATGATAACCCGACCGCGCGTGAGGTTCTGGCTACCTACCTGCGGGCCTTTTCATTCGACGTTGATGAGGCCGCGAATGGGGAAGAGGCGATACAGTTGATCGAGACCGCCGATAAGCCCTACGATCTGGTCGTCCTGGACTGGCTGATGCCGGGAATGACAGGGCTGGAACTCGCTCAGACAATCAGGACCAAAGTCAAACCGGATGTTAATCCGACTGTTAATTCGAGAATCGAACCCCGGATCATAATGGTTTCGGGATTCAGTTCAGGCGATATGTCCACCAGGCCTGGTGGCGAATACATTGACCAGTTTCTGTCCAAGCCTGTCAGTTCATCGGTTCTTTTCGATGCGACCATGACGGCCCTGGGCGTGGAAACCGGACGAAGTTCCAGGTTACAAAGGGCCTCCGGGCAGCCGGATATGGAGGAATTACAGCCTATCCGGGGTGCTGGGATTCTCCTGGTCGAAGACAATGAGATCAATCAGCAGGTGGCGCAGGAACTGCTCGAGCAGGCGGGGTTCCTGGTGGATATCGCCAATCATGGCCAGGAAGCCCTGGATATGCTCGAAACAAAGGCCTATGACTGTGTACTGATGGATGTACAGATGCCCGTGATGGATGGCTTTACCGCCACTGGCAGGATCCGTGAGCAACCCCGCTTTCATGACCTGCCGGTTCTGGCCATGACGGCCAACGCAACGGTTGAAGATCGGGAAAAAGCACTCAAAGCCGGCATGAATGACCATATTGCCAAACCAATCAATCCCGGGGCACTGTTCAGTGCGCTGCTGCAATGGATTGAGCACAGGGAACGTGACCTGTCGGGACTGCTTGAATTGGATGAGCGCGATGCGACGGGGTTGGATACTGTGTTGCCCGATCTGCCGGACATTAATACCGGGCTGGGCATATCACGGGTCGGGGGGAATATTAAATTCTACCGCAAGCTACTACTCAAATTTGCAGAGAATAATACCGAAGTAATACAACAGATCAGAACGGCATTCTCAGCGGAGGATGGCGAGGCAGCGCTTCGACTGGCGCACACAGTGAAAGGCGTGGCGGGAAATATCGGTGCTGAGGCTTTGCAGGATTCAGCGGCAGAACTTGAGACCGCTTTACAGCAGAGCCCGGATGAATTGCCTGTACTGCTTATAAACCAGACTGAGGAAGAGTTGAGCCGGGTACTTGCCGCAATCGGGTTGCTTTCCGGTGGCGAGGAAGCAGCGACGGAAGCCGTAAGCGGCCACATACCACACGATATTGGCGAGCAGCTGCAAGACTTACTCGACAAACTGGAAGAATTTGATACCGAGGCTGAAGATGTCCTGGAGAGCATTCTTGTACAAGTGCACGGTACGCCGATGACCCCAATGCTGGAGGGCCTGGAACAGCGGATTGGCCAGTATGAGTTTGACGAAGCCGCGGAGCAGGTGTTGGAAGTGATGAAGAGTTTCGCTTATGCACTTCAGGAGTAAAACTCTGGCGTTGAAACCTTGCGCCCCATAGTCGAGGCGCCCTAGCAAAGATAAAGTTTTGTGAGGCCGCGCTGCCTGATGCCGGAGTAATTTGCTCGCATATGATAAAATATGGCATCATTTGATGCGTATATTGATGCCATAATCTATGTATGAGAAAATGACTGATGAGAACGACTCTGAATATTGATGACCAATTACTGGAAGACGCCCAGCGTTTGACGGGCATATGCGAAAAAACTGCTCTGGTACGGGAAGGCCTGCGTGCATTGATCGAGCGCGAGAGCGCCCGCCGTCTTGCTCGACTTGGTGGATCAGAGCCCCAACTTAAGCCAATACCTCGCCGGCGGCCCGGACGTTAATGATTCTCGTTGACACCTCCGTCTGGATCGACCACCTTCGCAAGAAAGGTGGTAGCCTCGCTGCCATGTTGGAGGCAAACTTCGTATTGATCCATCCTTTTATCATTGGCGAGTTGGCTTGTGGCAATCTTCGCAACCGCGGTGGACTTCTGGCGCACCTACACAAATTACCGCAGATTACAGTCGCCACCGATAGTGAGGTATTACACTTTATTCAGCAAGGTAAGTTGATGGCCAGAGGAGTCGGGTACCTCGACATGCATTTGCTCGCATCGGTACAGTTACATGGCCATGCGAGTCTCTGGACCAGCGATAAGAGACTCGCTTCAATTTCCCAGGAATTGTCGCTAGCCTACTGAATGCCCCAGGGCAACGGTAATCGCATCCAGGCTCGTTCGATAAGACTGATAGTCCACTTCAATTGGCAAAAAGATCTCTCCCCGAGCCAGCACCAGTGAGGGAAAGCTATACACGCCGATTTTTCGACGCAATGCAAAATCCTGCTCAAGTGCCGCCTGTATCTCCGGGCTTGTCAGATCCTCGGAAAATTGCTTTTCATCCAGCCCCAGTTCCGCTGCCAGAGTGACCAGGGTGTTGTTATCTGAGGGATTCATGGCACGCAAATAATAGGCGTGCTGGATGGCGTCGATCATCGCCTGCTCCGCTTGCTGCTTGTCGGCCGCGAGCACTGCGCGGCAGGCGGGGTAGGTGGAGCGGCGGGGTTGGCAGTTCTTCCAGAAATCGAAATTGAATTCGGCGCCCGTCTGCTCGGCAACCTTCGCCCAATAGCCGCTAATGGTTTTTTGCAGCTCCAGAGGCATCGGCTCATCCGTATCCGGGGCGAGCCCTCCGACAATGTTAACCACCGTCACGGATTCCGGTAACGCCGCGCGCAGTTGCTCCCAGGTGCGCTGGTAGCCCCAGCACCAGCTGCACATAGGGTCGTGAACGTAAAACAGGGTGAAAGGTACAGGCACGGAGAACTCCACTGAGGTTCAGGCTTCCACCAGCTCGGGTATCACGATTACCGTGCCAGGGTGCAATCGGTCCAGGTTCAGGTCCGGGTTGTATTGCCGCAGTAGCCACATGGGCACTTTGAACTGCCGCCGGGTTAGTACCCACAGAGATTCCCCGGGCGCGATGACATGCGTGTGTGTGGTGCGAATCTGCCAGGTCATGAAAAAGGCCTGTTGTAAATCCTGCTGGTAGGCCAGCCGCCGGCGTTCGAATTCATCCTGCCCCACCCGGGAAAAATCCAGTTCTAAGCGATGGCCTATTACCACGGGACTGCCGTAACGGATGCCGTTGATGTGCCGTAACTGGCTGGCGCGCAGGTCCAGCCATTCAGCGTAGTGTCCCAGTGTTTCGGTGGCCTGTACTTCAATGCTGCCATCACTGGCAACCGTGTAATCACTGGGGTCGGCCATCAGTTCCGGGGGGCCTGCAATAACTTGCACGGCATCCACAGCATCCACAGCAGTGCTGGTGGCTGCCACAGCTGGCTCTGGGAGCTCTAATGCGGTTGTCTGGGCCGGTGGCGGGGCGGTGGAGGGGACTGCAACTGTTGTCACTGTACCCTCCAGCGGCAATCTCAGTACCTGGCCTATGCGAATCCGGTAGCGTTTGTTCAAGCCGTTCATGGCCGCAACATCCCTGATGCTGTGGCCATAGCGCGTGGCGATCTCCGAGACGGTGTCACCCGGAACCACCTTGTGGAACAGGTCGGGTGTCTGCTCTGCAAAACGCTGGTCGGGGGGGATTGCAGCCAGTAATTCGTCAGGACCCCCGGCCACGCTGTCCTTCGGAATACGCATGGTGTAGCCCTGTGGCAGGCGTTTTTTGCCTTTCCAAACCGGGTCCAGTAGTGCACGGTTATGGCGCTTTAGCACTGCCAGGTCGGTGTCGAATGCCCGGGCAAAGGATTCGATCGGCAGATAGTCGGGTAATGTCACCTCCGAGTATTGCACCGGCTGAGCACTTTTGTAGGGCGCGAAATAGCGCTCAGGGTTGTCGCTGACCTCTACCGCAGCCAGGAATGAGACGTAAAAATTGCGTGAAGCGAAGCCGAAAGAACGCCCCTTGTAGTTGCGCACAATCCCGGCGATATCGGTGCTGCCCAACTGCTTCGACGCCCGTCGCACGCCTGCGGCGCCGTGATTGTAGGCGGTGAGTGCAAGTGGCCAGGTGCCGGTGAGCTGGTAGTTGTACTGAAGTAACTGGGCGGCGGCGACCGTCGAGGCAAAGGGGTCCATGCGCTCATCCACCACATAATCAATGTGCAGGTAACGGCGACCGGTAGAGCGGGTAAACTGCCAGATCCCCGCTGCACCGACACTGGAATAGGCATCCGGGTTAAAGGAGGACTCCACGTGGGGGAGGGCGGCGAGCTCCGCTGGCAGGTTTTTTTCCGCCAGCACATTGGCAATGTGGTCATGCCATTCACCGGATCTTGCCAGGCCCTCGCGGAAGCGATCGGACTGCCCGCGTTGGAAGCGCAGGCTGGTGGCCGCATCGCGCAAGCGTGTAGCGGTGACATCAGTCCCCCACAGGGCCAGTACGCGCTGCTGTTCGGTGCTGAGCCCGTTGCGGTCGCTGGCCAGGCGCTCAAGGATGGCAGCGTAGCGGGCCTTGGCCGCACTGATGGACTTCTCATCGGCTCTGCGCCGGCCGGTTAGCTCCAGCGTTTCGTAGACCACGGCAAGATTGTAAGCGTCGTGGATATAGCCGCTATTGGTGTCGATTTCGGAGTAGACCCTAACCCAGAATGCCACATCCGGCTCGAGTTCCGCTGGTTTTGGGAAATGCTCGTTCGCCAGCGTAGCCATACTGAACAACAGGGACAGGCAAAGGAATAGCGGGTGGAACGATAATGGGAGCCGGGATACTGTATTTCGCATGGGCGTAGCATAGCAGTTAGTTCTTATAAATTAACTGCCTCCGTACGAAAATTATCGGTCACCAGGCCATCAGGTATCAGATACCGTAGGGTTTAACATCCTCGCGAATTTCCACTGCCTTACTGATCTCCGCTACCCGCAGGTCGTAAGCTGACTGTAGATTAAGCCAGGACTGGGCATCACCGCCAAATAATCGTGCCAAACGCATGGCGGTATCTGCCGTCACAGAGCGACGCTGCTTGACGATTTCATGCAAGCGCGTAGCAGGCACGCGCAATCTTTGGGCAAGTGCATTCACACTCATTTCCAGAGGCTTGAGATATTCCTCCTCGAGGATTTCCCCGGGGTGTATGGGGCGCATTTCATTCTTGCTCATCAGTGGTAGTCCACAATTTCTACGTCAAAAGCATTGCCGTTTGTAAACCGGAAGCACAAACGCCATTGTTGGTTGATTCGGATACTCCAACTGCCACGGCGATCGCCAGAGAGCTTTTCCAGTCGGTTGCCGGGAGGCGACTTCAGAAACCCAATTGTTTGGGCACTGTGCAACACAATCAGCTTCCGCTCCGCCTGGGCACGGAAACTCTTGAATCGCCCGGTACAGACTCCGGAGAACAAGAGTTTCGTGTCATTACAGCGGAATGACTTGATCATTGGGCCAGTGTAATACTCACTGCGTTATACGTCAAGCGTTATATGTTAAGAGTAATACGACATGCGTATAAAAGTATTGAGGCCTGGTATCCCCACTCGCAGTATGAAGTTGGAACTGATTGAAATGATCCGCGGCAATTGACTTGGCTGGTGGTTCTGGGGGGCTGGAGCCAAACCGGCGAAACAACCGCAATCGAGCCACTTATGCCCGGGTATCAGACGGGTTATCGAGTGATGTTGACGAGCGCACCTTCGAGGCATATAGTTCTTACTTATGTCTTACCTCGGAGTGTGCAATGAGTACCACAAGAATGTCCAGCAAGGGTCAGGTCATCATACCCAAGCCTGTAAGAGCTGCGCACCACTGGGAGGCGGGGCAGGAACTCGTTGTTATCGATGTGGGTGATGGGGTCCTGCTCAAGCCGAAAACCCCGTTTCCATCAAGCGATATAGAAAGCGTCGCATCCTGCCTCGAGTTCAAAGGGAAGGCCAGAACGCTGAAAGAAATGGAATTGGCAATTGCGCGGGGTGTCAGGGAAAGACAAAAATGATTGCCGTCGATACCAACATCATAATCAGGCTGCTTACCCACGATGATGCACGGCAGCACAAGAGAGCGTATGCGCTATTCACGACAGAGGAAGTGTTCATCGCCGACACAGTCATAATGGAAACCGAATGGGTACTGCGGTACGCCTATGAATTTACCGCAGAAGCCATCTGTGACGCGTTAGTGAAACTATTCGGCCTGGAAAATGTGCACCTGCCCAATCCACAGGCCATAGCCCAGGCCATCGAATGGCATCGGGTGGGCGTGGACTTCTCGGATGCAATACACTTGTCTCACTGTCAAAAGTGTGAGGCGATATACACGTTTGATAAGGCCTTCGTTACCAAGGCGCGAAGCCTGTCTCATTGCCTGGTTACCTTGGCCTAAATTGCAATAACGGGGGACTGAGTTAACCCGGGTTTCACGGACAGATTAATTAAGCAAACAATGGCCACGCGGCCAGGGTAGTTGACGTCCAATACCTATCTGTTATGAAAAGATAACTTGGACAGGATTTTTTGAGCGGGCACGTCCGGGCGATCATCGGGTACTAACCACCACTGGCCACCGTAGAAATTTCCGATTGCTTTCGTTGATGGCGCTGGCGTGCGCACAAAATCAATCCAGTCCTGGGAGATCAATCTTTCGCCATTCCACAAACCGCCATTGAGATATAGCAGACCAAAACGGGCTAAATCCCGTGCGTTGGTATAAACCTGGCTGCTGAAAATGAAATTTCCAAAACGGTCCGTACTGACTATGGTGTTGCGCATACCAATCCGGTCGAAAAGGGCGCGCCGAGGGGCGGTAGACCAGGTGCGGGTTTTGGTTGTTACGTCGACGCCGGGTGCATATCTTTCGTGAACAATTTGACCTTTGTGCACCACCAGTAAGCTCAGGCTAAGCTGTTCAGGTAACTTTCTATTGAATGTCCAGTCGGAGGCCGACTGCAGTGCGACACTGTCGATTGTTACAGGCAGCGGGCGATGCTTGAGCAAGTCGCCATCTGGCCATGCCAGTTGCCCGGCGCCCATGGGAGGGGAGGGGAGGGGAGGGTCGGCGTGAGTAACATGGGAACGATAAGATGGGTTTTCATGTCTTTCTGATGCCTGCTCTCTTGTGAGCAGTAACTATACATACGCTACCGCCAGCTAACGAGGAAAAATCCGGGAATGAATACCCGTAAACGGCACCATCTTTGTGATTGACCAGCTATACTGAGCTTCTTTAATGTACGATATTTACTATCCGGGGAATAACATGAAAGGAAATACTTCTGTAATCGCTTTAACACTGCTTATCACTTCACTACTTGGTTCATCAGCTCTTGGCGCGGATTATGACGTCGTGAAGGTGAAGTTGGAATCTGCAATGGCTGCAGATATCAGAACGACTGCCGATACTGTTCGCGACCGCAATCGCCGACCGATCGAGACGCTGGAGTTTTTCGGGTTGCGCGACGATATGAAGGTGGTCGAGTTACTCCCTGGTGGTGGTTGGTATACGAAATTATTGGCGCCGGTATTGGCAGAAAAAGGTGAATTCTATATAGCCTACGGCACCAGTCGCACCTGGACCGCGCTGGAAGGTAAGCCCGGTTTTGAGAAAATGCAGGTTGCCGCGGGGGATGCTGAAATCGGTCGTGCTGCAGGCGCACGGTTTTACACTGCGAGTAATACCGACCTGGGCGTGAAGAATGTTGATATGGTGCTCACGTTCCGTAATTACCATAACTTTGATGAGCAGTCTCGTGGCGCTCTGAACAAATCAATTTACAAGGCGCTCAAATCAGGCGGCATTTACGGGGTGGTAGATCATACCCGCAGACATATGCAAGAGTTAAACAATGAGAATCGGCGTCGCGTGGACCCCGTCCAGGCAATTCTGGAGATCGAGGCCGCTGGATTTGAATTTGTGGATTATTCCGACCTGCACTATCGGGCGGACGACGAATTAATCTACGAATTGGGGCGTAGAACTGTCGCTGGCAATACTGACCGCTGGACATTAATGTTTCGCAAGCCCTGACAGACTATTGGAAAATGGGGGAAGTGTTTAGGTAAGCCAGTTTTTACCGGGAATTCAACGGCCTGGGTGCTTTCAGGATAAGGTGGGTATCTGTGTCAGTGCTTTGGCTGCGCGCTAACAAGTTTATGTTTTTTACTTTCAGGTGGCAGGGCAGGTGCCATGTTTTGACATGGCATGGGGTGAAACTTCGTGCGCAATTAGCAACTGTCCCCAGAAATGCCTGAATTGCCATAAGCCTGCTCTTGAGTACGAGGTATTATTGGCCGGACGTATTTCCTTGAAAGTGTCATTTCAAACGAATACACCGCAACAGATAATCTCGAGGTACACATCCGATGACCACAAGTACAGAACACTCCATCGACAGCTATTTCTCCCTCTCATACAGTGAGTCACGAGATAAATTCCTGGCCGCAGCCAGGCGCGCGAATGCCAGCATTACGTCTATAAAACACCCACTACAGGGCCGGGAGGGCGAAGAACTGTTTATGGATGTTGCCTGCGTCGGCCCTGATGACGCGCAGTCTGCTATCGTTATTGTTGCCGGTACCCATGGCATCGAGGGTTTTTGCGGAGCCGGTTGCCAGATCGCTCTCTTGAGCAATCCTTCATCACTCGACCTGTTCAGGGATATCAAGCTTGTGATGATCCATGGCCATAACCCTTACGGTTTTTCATGGCTGCGCCGGGTAAATGAGGACAATATCGACCTGAATCGCAATTACGTCGATTTTAGCGAGGCCCAGGATCCCAATGAGTACTATCTCGAAGTCAAAGACCTGGTATTGCCGGAGCAATTTGGGGAAGAGTCTGAAGCGGCCATGCAGGATTGGATCAAAGAAAACGGCGTCGAAAACTACCAGAAGGCTGTGATGAACGGGCAGCGCATAGATCCACAGGGCGTTTTTTACGGCGGCACCGGGGCATCCTGGTCTAATGAGACCATGCATAAAATACTGCCCGAAGTTCTGGCTAAACAAAAGAACGTCGCTTTGATGGATATCCATACGGGCCTTGGGCCCCTATGGGCACGGCGACTTGATCCACGCCTATGCCAAAGACTCTGCGGGATATAAAGAATTACAGAATTGGTTTGGCGATGAAGTTATCGCTATCAGCGCCGGGGATTACGGGGAAGTCGCCGCTGTGCCCGGGCGGGCCCATTGTTTCTTCTCTGGATACTATTCTCCCGGACCATAATTCCTTTGCCCTGGTGAATGAGTATGGCACGGTTGATTTTGGTCGTGTCATTAAAGCTATCAGGGCAGACAACTGGCTCCATATCCGTGGTGATCTGGCATCTGAGCAGGGTCAGGCGATCAAGCAGGAAATGCGTGACTGTTTTTACTGCGTAAAAGATGAGTGGCGCCAGATGATCTGGGACCGGGCTATCTGGAGCTTTGAGCGTATGGCAACGGGCTTGCGCAACCTTTAACGGTAATTTTGTTCGCTGTGCAGGCGATCTTGAAAGTAGTAATCAAACAAGGGGCACCGCACGTGCCCCTTGTCATATCCGCCTTGGCGGGAATGACGAAAACCGACTTGACCAGAGGCTCCCTGGCGTCTGTTACAGGAACTTCATCATAAAGCTCGATACGAATACCGAGGCAATGCTGACAGTAATAAAACCAGCAACCAACATTTTCGGCAGAAATAGGCCAAGCAGGTAGTTGCGCTCTTCATCGTTTTTTCCGTGAGCCTTGGCCACCTCCTCGGGAATGATATAGGTGCCGGGGAAGCCGAACATGCAGGAAATACCGATGGCCATGCACAATCGCCAGGAGTAGCCAAATATCTTACTCGTTACGAAAGCTGTCAGGGCAGTTGCAATAATACCCAGCGCAAACACCACCACTATAGGAAAAATCATCGACAGTAATGCGTCAGGGGTGGCTTTCGGCAAATACCAGTACACCAGCAGAAACAACATAAACAGTGTCAGGCCGGAGCCATTGGCTTTGTCGAGGATTTTGGCCTCCAGAAAGCCCAGTTCCTTGAAAAGAATGCCCAGAAGCAATGCCACTACGAATTTGTTGATAGTGCCGCCCATTAAATCCGCGCAGTAAAGCGCCAGCCAGGTAATCATCAGCAGTTTCATGAGTAGGATAAAAGGGGTTTGAAGGTCTTTGGGCGTGGCTGGGAAAATCTGCCATTTTGGCTTGGATGCGGCCATGAGCGTCGGCGTTGGCTAAATCTGCCTCACCACCGAGGCTGCGATACTGTTCAATAGCAACGCCGGCCTCCTTCGACAAACAGGCGGCCGCAATGGGTAGTCCAACAAATAACTGCAGGACAAACAAAACCGTTACAAAAATGGCAATGCTGTCCAGCCCCATGGCGCCCGGCGGTCTCCTGGACAATCAGTACTGCGACCAGGCCGCCGGTAATCGGGCCGGCTGCGGATGCTGCATATTGCTGTCCAATAACCTGGGAGCCCACAAAGAACAACAGTATCGCTATTACCACTACGGTACTGAGGGCAATAATCGCCGTTTTATATTCTTTCTTCATTTCATCCAGATTGAGCATCGTCCCCAGATGAACCACAAACATGGGAGCAAACAAAACACTGGCACTAAACAGTCCAGTATCTTCCAGCAATGTGGTGGGCAAAATCGTCCAGAAACCCAGCAACAGCAGAAAGCCGGATACAAATAGCATCGGCAGCATGGCCTTGCTCTTGCTGGAAATGTAATCGCCAATGGCGTAGATCACCGCACAGGTCAGGACGGCAAGTAGTGGATCCATGGTATTTCTCCTTTGAAAATGCCCCGTTCGAAGCACATAGGGATACGCGTGCTCAGCCATTCATCGTTATAGGTACGCTACTTTGATCCAATTCAGTATGTATCGGAAAATGCACTGGGACTATGGCAATTCAGGCAATGATAGAATCCTGGCTTTGATGAATCCCCAAATCACTCGGGCCAGTAGCGAACAATAAAATTACCCAGGGTAACGGGCTGTTCTTCACCGTTCACGTGCCAGCTGAAGTCGTAATACACAGCGAAGCCCTCGTTGCGAACTTCTACCGTGTTTACAGTAAAGGTCAGGCGCAGTTGGTCGCCGGCTTTTACCGGGCGCAGAATACGGAAGCGGTCGGAGCCCAGGAACAGGGCGCGCAGGCCCTGCAACTGCACGTTGTCGAAATAGACCGAGTGGATAAGCGACAGGGTGAACATGCCGGGGGCGACGATGGCGCCGAAAGGTGAAGCGGCGCAGCGCTCTTCATCGAAGTGGAACCAGTCCAACTGGTTCACCGACCGGCAGAATTGCTGGATCATGTCTTTGCTGGCAGTGATGGGTTCGGAGGTGAACAGGACTTCACCCTCCCTGGCCCGGAAATCCTCCAGACTGCTGATGACCGGTTTGTCAGCCATTACTCGAAATACACCTCTGCCTCGATTTCCACCGGAAGACCCATGGGCAATTCTGCCATACCGACCGCGGCGCGGGAATGGGCTGCGACCTCTGCGGGAAAGACCTGGTTGATCAGCTCGGAAAAGGCGTCGATGACCGGCGTCTGCTGGTTGAAGCCCGGGGCGGAATTTACCATACCCATGACGCGGCCCCAGGCAGTGATACGATCCAGCGAACCCAATTCGGCCTTCAGGCTGCTCAGTATCGCCAGTGTGGTCAACTGCGCGGCGTGTTTTGCCTGTTCCAGGTCCAGGTCCTGGCCTACCTTGCCCAGGGGCATGGCGATGGTGCCATCTGTATTTAGCGGACCGTGGCCGGATACCAGGGCGCGGTTGCCGATAATTCGCACAAAAGGGAACTTGGCGACGACCCCTGGTGGCAGCTGTATAGGGGCGGGCAGGGCCAGGCCCAGTGCCTCAATTTTTTTAACGACGGAGTCGGTGCTCATAATTAAATCCTCAAATTTGGTTGTTGGTGATAATACTGTCGCGATTGACCTGGTCCAGCGTGGCTGCGCCCATAAATATCATGTCCCGTTCCACCTCACTGCGTAGCAGGTGCAGGGCGCGCTCCACGCCTTTCTGGCCAGCTGCCGCCAGTCCGTAGCAGTAGGGTCGGGCACCGGTACAGGCGGTGGCGCCCAGGGCGATGGCTTTGAGGATATCGGTGCCGCGGCGGATGCCGCTGTCGAAGATAACTTCCGCCTTGTCGCCGACGGCGTCCACCACTGCGGGAAGCATATCCAGTGTGGCCGGTGCGGTGTCGAAGTGACGGGCGCCCTGATTGGACAGGATCACGGCGGAGGCGCCGGCGTCCACGGCGGCGTGCATATCCTCCACCGCCACCAGGCCTTTAACGGCGAAGGGGCCGTCCCACTGCTGGCGCATCCAGGCCAGGTCGTCCCAGGTGATATTGGTGATCAACTGGTTGGCCAGCCACGCCATATCCCTTTCCGGTGAGTTCATGTATTTGTCGTACAGGCCAAAGCCGGGCATGGGGACGGTGCCAAAGGCCCAACGCGGTCTGCTCAGAATCGATGCCCAGGCCTTCAGGGTAAATGCGGGTGGCACGCCAAAACCGCTGCGGGCATCGCGCTCCCGATTGCCGTGAATAGGGGTTGTCCACGGTGACGATCAGGGCGTTGTAACCGGTGTCCCTGGCCAGCTGGATCATATCCGCCATTACTTCCCGGGAGCGGCAGGGCTGCAGCTGGAAGAAGCGGGGGCCATCGGAGGCCGCGACAATGTCCTCCGGCCTGGTGTTGGTCCAGCCGGACATGGCAAACGCGGTGCCATATTTGTGCGCCGCCCGTGCCGCGCCGATCTCTCCATCACGGTGCAGGTATTTCAGTCCGCCGGCGGGGCCCACGAAGAAGGGCCATTCTATACGTTGCCCCAGCACAGTGGTGGAAGCGTCTACCGCTTCCACACCACTGCAGTAGCGTGGCTTCAAGCTGTATTTGCCAAAGGCTGAGGTATTGGCGGACAAGGTAACCTCGTCATCCGAGCCGCCGTCGACGTGATCGAATATCGGGTAGGGCAGGGCACTCTTTGCCGCCAGGCGCAGGTCCGCGATATTGTGGCATTTGCGCAATTTGCGCGGAAAGTCGTTGTTTGCAGTGTCCGTCATCTCTTCGCTCGAAGGGCTGCGATTGTCTGGGCGTAGTATTGCCAAAGCGCGGGGCTTTCGCCTTGTCCAATCGGGAAGATCAACTGTCGCCGTAGGTAGCGAACCTGACCGGCAATCTACCCCTTTTGCTAAGGGCTGTTCGCGGCGGACTGCTAAGCTGTCCACTAAATAAACTGGAAAGTTCCCTATGCTGGATTCCTATCTGTTTCGTGTGTTCATCATCCCGTCCTCCGTCTTTCTTTCGGTGGTGTTCGGCGGTTCCTATGGCACCGGCCGTGAGGTCATGGAGTTCATCAGCCGGCACGGTCCGGTGGGTGGGTTGATTGCAATTGGCGCAGTAGTACTCACCTACAGCCTGTTGCTGTTTGCCACTTTTGAACTGGCGCGCAAGTTCCAGCAGTTTGAGTATCGCGGTTTCTTCCAGCGGTTACTGGGACGATTCTGGTTCCTGTATGAGATCGTCATCCTGCTGGGGATGCTGATTACCCTGGCGGTGTGCACCACTGCATCGGGGGCGATTGCCGACAACCGCTTTGGCCTGCCCGCCTGGGTGGGCAGCGCGGCGCTGCTGTTGATTGTCTTTGTGCTGACCTACCAGGGCCGGGCGCTGGTGGAGAAAACCATGATTGTCGCGGTGCTGTCCCTGGCTGCGTTATTGGTGGCGCTGGTTTTCCAACTCGCAGGCGAGCCCGCACAGCAGATTCGCACGGCTTTCAACGCTGAGCCGGTGACCTGGAGCGCCTGGCAGGGCGGTGTGCAATACGCTTTGGTGAACGGTGGTTTCATCCCCTTGCTGCTGTACTGCGCACGCGGTGTGCAAAGCCGTTCCCAGGCGGGTCTGGCGGCGGTTTGCGCTGCCTCCGTGGCGGTCATTCCTGGACTGGTTTTTCACTACGCATTTATGAGCGACTACCCCGCCATTACCCAGGAAGAACTACCCGCTTATCACCTGATGAGCACGGTAGGCTCCAGCCTATTTCTCGACATCTACGTGGCGGTATTGTTTGTGCTGATCGCCCAGACAGGCGTAGGCATGTTGCAGGGTTTTCTGGAGCGCATCGACAGTTGGCATATGCAGCGCTTTGACAAGCCCCTGAACCATATGGGTCACGGCCTGGTAGCGGTGGGCATGGTAAGCGGCAGTATGGCCCTGGGCAGCATGGGCATTATCGCCCTGATTCTAGCCGGTTACACCTTTTTGGCGGCCAGTTTCATTCTGGTTTTCGCCGTGCCACTGCTGACCCGGGGCATGTGGTTGATATTCCGCCCGGCTTGATTCCGGGGACTCTTGTCATGTTGTGCCCGACTGTGGTCAAATTCACAGCTTCACTTGCCACAGAATGACAACGATGCCAGCGGCTGAACATTCCACCATTGGTCCCATCGGGACCGTAATTGCACAAACCATTGCCGGCGCAGGCCTGGACCCGGCGGCCATGTTCGCCGAAGTCGGCCTGGATCTCGATTCCCTGCGCGACCCCAATGTGCGGATACCATCCGGATCCCTGCAAAAGTTACTAATACATGCCCAGGAACGCTGCAAGGACCCGGTGTTCGGCCTGCATCTGGTTCAGTATATCCATCCCACTACCTTCTACTCCCTGGGCATCGCCATGTATGCCAGCGAAACCCTCGGGGGATTACCTGGAGCGTTTCGTAAAGTACTACCGGCTGATTACCACCAATGATTTTCTGGCGGCAACAATCGAAGATGGCGTGTATTCCCTGCGGGCGACGCCGCAGCCTGAGATGATGCTCATTCCCATACGCGTGGATGGTTTTGTGGCGCTTACTGTGCGCACCATGCGTATCGCTCTGCAGGACGAATTCAATCCACAGTCAGTCGCCCTGGCCAGGCCGCGTCCCGAGGGCCTGGAGCAGGAGTATGAGGCGTTTTTCGGCTGTCCGGTGACCTTTGATGCGCCCGTCACCACAATTTGTATCGCCGAGGTCGATCTGGGGCGAAAACTGCCCAGTGCCAACCCGGAGCTGACCCGGCTGTACGAACAGCTCACCGTCGATTACCTCGCAAAAATCGACAGGGCGGATTTCCCGGGCCGGGTTTACAAGCAGTTGGTCCGTTTGTTGCCCACCGGCGTCTCCAGCAAGGAACAGGTGGCCCAGGCTCTTAATATGAGTACCCGTACGCTCTACAACAAACTGGAGGGCGCCGGCACCACCTTTCGGGAGGTGCTGGACGAAACCCGGCAAAACCTGGCGGAGGAGTATATCCGCCAGAACCTGCCCATCTACGAGATCGCCTACCTGATCGGCTTTTCCGACACGGCCAACTTCTCCCGGGCTTTCAAGAAATGGACGGGCAAGTCGCCCATGGAGTTTCGCGAATCCCTTCAAGCCTGAATCTAGTGCTCTAACCCTCAATACTGACTAAAGCCTTGCCGGTTTTAACATAGTGAGCAGCGCGCTCCTGGACTACAGTTGCAATCTGATTGATTGGAGTAGCAGGACACTATGGCTGACACCAGCTTGTACCAGGGCAGTACCTATTTCGACCTGATTTTGCAGGGCCTGCGCCGCTGGCCGCAGCGGGAAGCGATTGTAGACGCCTCTGGCCTGAGCCTCAGCTACGCGGAACTGGAACAGCGTATCTGGCGCACTGCGCGTGCACTGCGCGATGCCGGCCTGCAGACCGGCGACGGCGTGGCACAATTGGCCGCCAACCGGGTGGACACGTTTGTCACCATGGCCGCTGTCCTGGGTAACGGTATGCGCTATACGCCGTTACACCCCATGGGTTCCCTGGAGGACCAGCTGTTCATCCTGGGTGATGCCCAAATCAGCGCCCTGATAGTAGACGTCCCTTATTTTGCCCAGCGCGGGGCCGAGCTCAAGGCCGACGCGGCCGCCTCCCTGCAGGTATTTACACTGGGCGCCGCCGATTTCGGCACCGATTTGCCCGCCCTGGCGCAGCGATCGGAGCCCGAGCAGTTGAGTGTATTGCCGGGTGTCGATGATATCGCCTGGGTTACCTACACCGGCGGTACCACCGGCAAGCCCAAGGGCGTGATTCTGACCCAGGGTGGTATGGCGGCCAAGAGCCTGATCTCCATGGCCGAATGGCAGTGGCCGCAGGAGATCCGTTACCTGGCTTCCTCGCCTATAAGCCACGCGGCGGGATTTCTGCTGATACCTACATTTCTCAATGGTGGCAAGGTCTATCTGACCGCGGGCTTCGACCCGGACCAGGTGCTGGACCTGGTAGAAAAGGAGCGGGTTAATACCCTGTTTCTGGTCCCCACCATGATCTATGTGCTGATGGATCACCCGCGCACCCGGCTGGCGGATCTGTCCAGTATCGAATCCATTATCTATGCCTCGGCACCCATGTCACCCACCAGGCTGAAAGAAGCCCTGGAGCTGTTTGGGCCGGTCATGATGCAGTGCTATGGCCAGACCGAGTGCATCCACCTGACCATGCTGCGCAAGGAAGAGCACCGTCTGGACAAGCCAGAACGACTGGCCTCCTGCGGGCGCCCCCCGGCGGGTATACGAATGGCCCTGCTGGACGAGCAGGGCAGGGAAGTGCCCCGGGGGGAAATTGGCGAGGTTTGCATCCGTGGCCATGCAATTATGCGCGGCTACTGGAACCGGCCGGAGCAGACCGAGGAAGCCCTGCGCGGCGGCTGGTTGCATACCGGCGATCTTGCCTACTGCGACGACGAAGGCTTTTACTACCTGGTGGATCGCGCCAAGGATATGATTATCAGTGGTGGTTTCAATGTCTATCCCCGTGAGGTTGAGGATGTGCTTACCGCCCATCCAGCCGTGGCGATGGCCGCAGTAATTGGCGTTCCCGACGAGAAGTGGGGAGAGAAAGTCGTGGCGGTGATCGTGCCTCGGCCCGGTGAGTCCGTCGATGCACAGGAAATGATCTCCCTGGTAAAAGACAAGAAGGGCGCCATCATGGCCCCCAAGCAAGTAGATTTCGTGGATTCATTGCCCCAGACGGCTCTGGGAAAAACCGACAAGAAGGCCCTGCGCAAGCAGTATTGGGGCGATCAGGAGCGGATGGTTAACTAGTGCAGCCAATTGATATAGGCCAATTAATTAACATACTGTATAGTAGGTATGTTTAAGCATGTCACAGCAAAAAGGTGTTTTTATGACTACAACTGAAGCAGTAACAAGTGATCCCAATCAGGCGGCTGAAGAAGCCCTGCTGGCCCGTATCAATGCGGGTGAACTGATCGAGGATATGAATGATCTGACCCCGCGCTACCGCGCTATCCTGGAGCGCACACTGGAAATTGCCGCACAGAGTGAGGTCACAGTACTGACCTGGGCCTATACCGGTTTTGCGGTTGCCCCGGATATCGGCGCCAAGGTGGCGCTTTGTGGCACCATCCAGGACGAGGTGGGGCACGCGCACCAGCAGGGCATGTTGTATGAGCGCTTTGGTGTGGACATGCAGAAGCTGGCCTTCGAGGAAGATCCCAATAATTACTGGTCCCTGCCAATCATGGAATTTCCCATCCGCAATTACGCGGAGTTCGTGGTAGCCCAGGCTTTCCTGGACCGCGCCGGTCGCTTCACCACCTGGGATCTGGAACTGCACTGCAGCTTCGCTCCCTACCGTCGCACCCTTAAAAAAGTCAATTTTGAAGAGGCCTTCCACTTCCGCCATGGCGCCCTGTGGACCAAGTACTACTTCGACCAAAACGAAGAGACCAAAAAGCTGGTGCAGGACGCCGTGAACTGGATTTTCCCCTGGGGCTACCACTGGTACGGCCGTCCGGACCACCTGAAGGGGCACCCGGATCAGCTGACCTACAAAGTACGCAAGTGGACCAATGACACCATGCGCGCCAAGTGGTTGAAGTCCGCCACGGATTTCGCCGATCGCACAGGCCTGGATGTTCCCGCAAAATTCGATGAGGAAAAGCAGGACTATGTGATCGACGGTATGCCATACCCCATGACTTTCGATGCCGACAAGGCGGACTGGGAATGGAAGGAAACCACCTGGGATCGCGCCATCGGCAACTTCAAGAAAGGAGGTCCCCATGCGCCCCGCCTGCTACGAACGCCTGCAGCGCGAGGAGTGGGGAAGCAAGCTGTGGTAAGCGAAACGGCCGTACGGGCCGCGCTGGATACGGTGATGGACCCGCACATGAACGTGAGCCTGCCGGATATGGGCATGGTGCGGCGTGTGGATATCGATGCCGATGGCCTGGTGGACGTCGGCCTGGTATTTCCCTGCGTGGGCTGCCCCGCCTGGGATCTGATCCAGGCTGAGTTGAAACAGGCAGTTGGCGCAGTAGACGGCGTGAAGAAGGTCAAGGTCAAGATCGAGTGGCACCACGAGTGGAACCGCAACGATATTACCCCCGACGCCCGCATCATCGCCAAAGAACACGGATATTGCATTTAGGAGTACAAATAATGGGCACAGTTAAAGACAAAATACCCCTGCCAGCCAGCTCGTACGACTACTACGAGGTTTTCGCCAGGGAAGAAATGGATGGCGCACTGGAACACATCGGCTGTCTCAGCGCACCCAATCCGGAAATCGCTCTGTCGCAAGCGCGCTTGATGTACTCGGAAAAAATCTGGGTGGAGATGTGCATGGTACGACGCGACGATGTCATTCCGATTATTTCCCCCAACGACATCCTGGGTGCGGCCTGAGCCATGAGCACAGGTGAGCGCAAGAAAGCACCGGGCCAGGGCCAACAGGAGGTGTTCGGTGGGCTTTACGACGAGCAGGTCGCCTGCCCCTGGTGCGAATCAAAAAACACCAGGGTGATAAGTCCCTTTGGCGGTACTGTCTCGGAAATTTCCATGCAGTGTGAAGATTGCAAGAGCACCTTCGGGTGGATGAAGTGGGAAGGCAAGCTTCCCGGCGATGAATAAATTATCTGTCACCGCGACGATACGAAGCGAGACAAGGAATTACACAGAGGAAGAATTATGAATATCAGCGAACACGCAAAGAAAGAATTCACCGCGGAGATGCTCTGCATTGCCGACACCGACTGGGTGCTGGGCCACTGGTATATCAAGGTCATGCTCAATGGCCGTAGCCTGACAGACTGCACCGCCTTTGCGGGCATGGCACAGAATACCCTGGGACATACCCGGGCCATGTTCCGTTACCTGGAAGAGGAGCTGGACCTGCCGGAGCATCAGCTGGAGTTTGGTCGCGAGAGCGGACAACTGCACGATATGCAGATGCTCTCCGAGCCCCCGGAAAACTGGGGTGACTTCCTGGTGTCCACATTTCTGGCGGAGATCGCCGTGTGGCGCATGCTGAACACTTTCAAGGACAGCAGTGTTGCCGACATAAAGGGCATGGTCAGGCACTTCGGCAAGGAGCTGTATTTCCACCGCCTCGGCCTGGAAGGCTGGCTGAAAGCTGCCGATGAAGAAGAGCGCGCCAATATGCGAGAGGCGGTAGTGCGCCGTGCGCCCCAGGTACTGGCCTGGTTCGACAGCAAGGAGCGTTCGGTCACCGACCTGTTGCTGCAGGAAGGCGTGCGCTCCAACTCCGTGTGGGATGCCCGTCTGGGCTTTATCGAGGATTCCCTGGGCAAGCTCACCGCCGCGCTTGGTATGAGCGACGAGGAACTCACTACCATCATGGGACAGGATGTGCCCGGTGCGTGGGATGACGTACGCCGCCGCACCGCCGGTACCAGCCTGCCGGATACCCTGTGGGAGTTCATGATTCCGACCGATCCGGATACCGTTGCCCTGCGGCGCCCCCTGGCGGTAAGCGTCGATGACAACCTCGACCTGTTCGATCGCCCCGAATACGCGGAAGACGATTAGCGCGCAGCGCGGGGACAGATCTTCAGCTCCGTCCCCTGAAGCCCAGAGATAGCACGAGCGCGGACAGATCTTTAGCACTGTCCCCTAAGCTTCGGATAAAGGAAAAAAATTATGAGTAAGAGAGGACTGGCGATAGTAGGAATCGCCGAGGTACCCACGCGCCGTATGCCCGAGCGCACCCGCTGGGACATCCTGCTGGATGTGTGCATGGGCGCGATACGCGACGCGGGTATCGACAAGAACCGCATCGGTGCGGTGATCTCCAACAACCCCATGGCCCAGCCGTCCATGCAGAACGACATGTCCCTGGGCAAGATTCCTGAGGTCATGGGTCTGGAAGGCTGTCGCGATATAGCCATCTGTAACGCGGGCGGTGCATCCACCACCAATTGCCTGCGCCTTGCAGAGCAGCATATCGAGAGTGGCCAGGTGGACTTCGTGCTGGTGCCCCACACCACAGTGCAGTCGGATATTCCGCCTCAGGACCTGATCAACTTTTTCGCCACGGCGCCGCTGGACAAACAGTTTGAGTATCCCTACGGCGTTACCTTCAACGGCTCCATGGGACTCATCACCCAGCGTTATATGTACGAGACTGGTGCCACCCCAGAGGAGATGGCTGCCATCACCGTGGCCTTGCGCGCCTGGGGTGCGTTGGACCCCTTGTCCATCTTCCACGGCAAGACCATCAGTCTGGAAGATGTGTTGAATTCCCGTGTGATCAGCAGCCCCCTGCGCGCCAAGGAGTGCAACCTGCTGGCGGACGGTGGCGGCGCCATGGTAGTGACCTCCCACGACATCGCCAGGGAGATGGGCGACAAGGCGGTGTACAAGCTGGGCCACGGCACCCGCTTTATGAGCGCCACGCCGTTTATGCGCAAGGACATCTTCCACCGCAAGGCCTACCGCGAGTCCAGCCAGGACGCCCTGGAGCAAGCCGGGCTCAGTATCCACAATATGGACCTGCGCCAGATCTACGGCGCCTACCCCTACACCCAGGCCAGTGCGCTGGAGGGCTACGGCGTGTGTGAGGAAGGCCAGGGCGCAAAACTGTGGGCATCCGGCCGCTGTGGTCCGGGCGGAGACCTGCCCTGTACCACCATGGGTGATGCCACCGGCCGCGGCCACACCGGCAGCGGCGTGAGCATGGCTTTTTACATCGATACGGTACGACAGTTACGCGGTGAAGCCGGAGAGCGGCAGGCCAGGAACTGTGAACACGCGATTCTCACAACGTCAGGGGGTTCGGTAATGAACGCCTGTACCACCGTCTTCGGGAGGGCAGCGAAATGAGCGAGTACAAAAAACCCCTGCCGGAAATCCAGCCCTATAGCCAGGGTTACTGGGACGGCACTAAACAACACAAACTGTTGATACAGCACTGTAACAATTGCGATGCGAATATTTTCTATCCCCGCCGGGACTGCCCCAAATGCTGGAGCCAGGACCTGGGCTGGATAGAGGCCAGTGGCAAGGCCGAGGTCTATACCTATTCGGTGACCTACGAGGGTGTGGAGGAGATGTTTGTGGAAGATCTCCCCATCATCCTGGCGTGGGTCGATTTGCCGGAGGGCATCCGCATGCACACCAACCTGGTGGAGTGCGAGCCCGAAGACGTACACATCGGCATGCAAGTGGAAGTGGTGTTCAAAGACGTCACCGACGACATCACCCTGCCATATTTCCGCCCGGTGAAATCAGCACCCTGTAGCAGCCCTCTCTGAGGGCGACAGGATCAGGCACAATACTGTCCCGGCCAGAGGCCGCTGCTACGGTGGTGAAAGTTATTGGAGTAAGCAATGTCAGAACCAAGCTGGGGCCTGTGGGGCACCTGGGAAGAAACAGAAACCTTTCTCGGGAAGGAAGTCGGCCGGTCCATCGGCCCCGACCCTGTAGAAAAGGGTAGCATCCGCCGCTGGCTGGAGCCCAAGGAGTTCGCCTGCGACATCCACACAGATGCCGAGGCGGCCAAAGCGGCGGGTTACGAAGATCTGGTGGCCCCTGCCTCCATGGTATTCAGTTACGGCATCGCCCCCTATTGGCGGCCCGGCGACAAGCCCGCCGAATTAGACGACGAGCCCAGCCAGATCCCGATCCCCGTCATCTTCGACGTACCCGCTCCCTGTGACAAGAGCTTCGCCACCAGTATCGAGGTGGAATTTTTCGAGCCCCTGTACCCGGGTGATGTGGTGACCTGTACCAGCAAACTGGTGGAAATCAAGCACAAGGAATTGCGGGTGGGGAAGGGCGCCTTCCTGCGCCAGGAAGATACCTACACCAAACAGACCGGAGAGGTGGTGGCTGTGTCCTACCTGGATATCTTTCGCTTTGTGGCGTCTGAGCCAGAAGGAGCTTCTTCATGAGTGCCGCGCAAACCGTATCTATTGCAGCCGTCCAGGCGGGTGACGAATTATCGCCGGTCTCCATCCCCATCACCCTGCAGCGCCTGGTAATGGAAGCCGGCGCCAACCGCGATCTGTCCCTGATCCACCACGACACCAGAGTCGCCCGGGCCACCGGTGCGCCGGATGCTTTCGCCAACACCTATTTCCTGATGGGCATGTTCGAGCGCCTGATGCGCCAGTGGGCGGGCCCCAAAGCGCGGATTCGCAAGATTGGTCCCCTGCGGATGATGATCTTCAATGCAGTGGGGGATACCGTGCAATTCAAAGGTTTGGTGGACTCCGTCGATAAAGCGGCCGGTACCGTCAGCCTGGATATGTGGGTTGAAAGCGATCGCGGCAAGACGGTTACCGCCAAAGCCGTGGTTGAACTCCCTGATTAATATTACGATGTAGTCAAGCCTTTGCCATTCCCTCAACAAAGAGCATAATAAGCCGAATTATTCTTATAAAATAATGGAAGGGAGCATGAGCGACACGGTTTCTAACCCGCCGTTGACCAGTTATATCGGGAATGCGATAGGTATTGCCAAGACACTTGACTCCTATGGTCTGGATGGCGCGGCGACGCTGGCCGAGGTGGGTGTCGATGTGAATGCCACACCCGGTTTCGATGCCCGCGTTCCGGTCAACCTGTTACACGCGGCGCTAATGCGCCATCTTCCCGGTGACCTGGATCCTCTGTTTGGCCTTAGGTTCGCCAGGTTTGTCAATCCCATCACCTACCATGCTTTTGGCGTAATGTTGACTGCCTCCACCACGTTGCGGGCTTTCTGCCAGCGCATGCAACGCTATTACGCTTACGTCAATACCGGTGACAGTATTCATTTCAATGAAAGCGGGGAGTTGCTCTACTCGCAGGTGGTCCCCCCGGAGTTTGTTGACGAGCCCCTTGAGGTGTTGCTACAAGAGTCAGCCTGGGCTGCCACCATGCTCAAACTGATTCGCACGGTCTCCAGCCCCGATTATGCCCCGCGACAGGTGAGGATGGCTTTTGGCGCCCCCGAGGGTTATACAGAAGAGTTTACCGCGTATTTTCGCTGCCCCATCGAATACGATGCGGCCCTGACTGCCCTGTGCTTCGCCGAAGAGGATCTGGATTCGCCTCTGCCCGGAGGCAATGCTGAACTCGCCCGCCACAGTGAATGCCTGGTGTACAACTACATCAGGACTTTCACCGAGGTCGATATCGTCAATGCCGCGCGCATGTCCTTGTTCGAGTTACTGCCGCGGGGTGATTTTTCCCTGCGCTCTCTGTCAGAATCCCTGGACATGGCCGAGGAAGACCTGACTGCCAAACTCAAGGCAGCCGGTATCAGTTACCAGCAGTTGTTGGGTGATACCCGCCGTGAACTGGCGGAGGAATACATCCAGCGCGCCGACCTCTCCGTCAACGAAATCGCTTATATGCTGGGCTTTTCCGATTGCAGCAACTTTGCCCGTAGCTTTCGCCGCTGGACCGGTAAGTCCCCCAGCGATTTCCGCGAAGACATGCACAAGAGGTAGTAACAAGCGTGGTCAAGCCCAGCCGGCGCAGCAACCAGGAGCGGCGTGAGCAGAGTACCGAGCAGGTGCTGGATTCCGCCCTTAAGCTGTTTGTGTCGAACGGTTATGGCGCTACCAGCATCGACGATATTGCCCGCCTTGCAGGTCTTACCAAAGGCGCGGTTTACTTCTATTTCAAGGGCAAGTCCGCTCTTTTGCTGGAGTTGATAGCGCAGTCTGCCGCTCTCTACGAGGGGATATTCTGCAGAATGGGTGGTTCGACCTCGTCCGCTTCAGCGCAACTGGAGCTGTTTGTAGACTGGGCGGCGGAGGTGGGTGCGCAGAACAACGAGCTGTTGCTGCTGCCGGTTTTGATGTCGCTGGAAATTGGCAGTCGTGATGAGGGCGTGGAAAAAGCGCTGACCAGGCTCTACGACCGCTATCACGAAGAGATGGAACGGGTGGTGCTGATGGGGCAGGGCAGTGGCGAGTTCGACGCGGCACTGTTCCCACGGGAGCAGGCCGCTATACTGGTCGCACTCACTGATGGCATGTTGCTGGAGTGGTTCCGGCGTCGCAAGCAACTCAGTGGCAGCCAGTTAACCCAGAGCGCGAAAACCCTCATAGTTCACGGTCTGCGAGCTACCTGAGATCAGTAAAGCTATTCCAACGCCGGCGGATATGCATCGATACGGCAACGCCGACCTCCCGATTGCCTCCGGGGATAACAGTCTTTAACAGGCTTCCTAATATAATTGATGTTTCACGCTTCACTCCGTGACGCGAGATACAGGAGCATCAGTATGGCGGGTTCAACAGCCAGTACTAGTAGTGGCCCAATGGCAAAGGCATACAATATCGAAGATCTGAGGACAATGGCCAGGAGGCGGCTGCCCAAAGTGATCTTTGATTATCTCGACGGCGGCGCTGACGACGAGGTCACACTAAGGAACAATCGCGAAGCTTTTTCGGAATACTCACTCAACAGCAAAATGTTGGTGGACGTCTCCGATGTCTCTACAGCCACCACTGTTCTTGGTGAACAGATCTCTTCCCCGCTGATCCTGTCATCCACAGGTGCGAATCGGATGTTTCATACCGACGGCGAACTTGCCGCTGCCCGCGCCGCCTCTGATGCGGGCACTGTATTTGCCACTGCCAGCACGGCCATGACTTCGCTGGAAGACGTGGCCGCCATGGGCACAGGGCCTAAGTGGTTCCAGCTTTATCCATGGAAGAATAGAGGGGTAATGCATGAGCACATGCAGCGCAGTGCAGACGCGGGCTACAGTGCGATGATGCTGACCATCGATTGCGCCACATCGGGCAATCGCGAGCGGGATTTTTACAATGGCTTTGGCTTCCCAATGAAGATGACGCCACGCAGAATCCTCGACGGTATGCTGCACCCGGCCTGGGCATGGTCGTACCTCACTTCAAAACCGATGTCATTTCCCAATATCGAGAGCCTGTTCGGGGACGGCGATGACACGTCTTCTATTGTCCAGTGGTTCGGTGAGCAGTTGGATTGCAGTTTCGACTGGCGGGACGCGGAGGAAATTCGGTCCAAATGGGACGGCCCCTTTATCATCAAGGGACTAACAAGCGCAGACGATGCCAGGATTGCAGCGGACATCGGCGCATCCGCCGTGGTCGTATCCAATCACGGAGGCCGGCAACTCGACCAGGCGCCCTCATCACTCGAAGTTTTACCGGAGATTGTGGCGGCTGTTGGCGACAGGCTGGAAGTGTTTGTCGATAGTGGTTTCCGGCGAGGCACCGATGTCATCAAGGCGTTGGCTTTGGGTGCGCGAGCCGTGCTCATAGGCCGTCCCTATCTCTACGGGACTGTCAGCTGGCGGACAGGCCGGTGTGGCCCGAGCACTTGAGCTATTGCAGGCAGAGATAATCAGGGACATGAAGTTGATGGGACTGTGCAAGTTAACCGAGATTACACCCGAATGCCTCCGCAATCGTCCTGGCCACGGGTAGGGTAATGGCACAGAGAAAAATCCAGCAGACACTGTCCCCTTGAGTTTAACCTACTGACAGTCAAATCAATCAGGAGCGCGTTATGTACACCAAAATCTGTGAAGATCTGGGCATAGATATGCCCGTATTCGCCTTTACCCATTGCCGCGACGTGGTGGTGGAAGTCAGCAAGGCCGGTGGCCTGGGTGTGTTGGGCGCCGGCTTTATGAATGCGCAGCAGCTGCGCGAGGAGCTGAACTGGATTGACGAGCACATCGGCGACAAGCCCTACGGTGTGGATGTGGTGATCCCCCAGAACTATGTGGGCAAGGGCGAAGGTGAACTCACCGAGCAAGAGCTGGAAGCCAAGCTGTGGGGCTATGGTGCCGCAAGGGCATCTGGACTTTGCCGAAGGGCTTCTGACGGAGCATGGCGTACCCCAATGGCCGGAACAAGGCCGCCCGAAAATCCTGGGCTGGACCCTGCAAACTGTGATGCCCTGTATCGAAGAGGCGCTGACACGCCCCAACTGCAAGCTGATCGCCAACGCCCTGGGTACACCTCCGGATCATGTCATCAAGATGGTCAAGGACAGCGGCCGCCTGATCGGCGCCCTGTGTGGCAAGAAAAAACAGGCCCTGCAGCACAAGGCAGCGGGTCTGGACTTCGTGGTGGCCCAGGGCACCGAGGGTGGCGGTCATACAGGCGAGATCGGAAGTATGGTGTTGTGGCCGGATATCATCGATGCGGTGGCTCCCCTGCCGGTGCTGGCCGCCGGTGGTATTGGCAACGGCCGGCAAATGCTGGCCGCCATGTCCATGGGCGCCGCTGGTGTATGGACAGGCTCCCTGTGGCTCACTGTAGAGGAAGCGCATGCACAACCCGCCCAGAAACAGAGCCTGCTGGATGCCGGCGTCGATGACACCGTGCGCACCAAAGCCTGGACCGGCAAGGGCGCCCGCGTATTGCGCAATGACTGGACCAATGCCTGGGACAGTGCCGAAAACCCGGACCCACTGCCCATGCCATTACACGGCCTGGTCACAGCTGACGCCATGCGCCGAACAGAGCAGTACGCCGGTGCCGGAGAGACCCAGCAAGTCGCCATGAATATCTGCGGCCAGGTCATCGGCCAGATCAACGAGGTGGAATCCTGCCGCGGTGTGGTCTACCGCCTGATCAATGAGTACCTGGAGGCCCTGGAGAAGGTCAACGGCTTGATGCCGGAGTAATTTGCTCATACATGATGAACTATGGCATCATTTGATGCATATATTGATGTCATAATGTATGCATGAGAAAGCGACCGATGAGGACGACCCTGAATATTGATGACCAATTACTGGAAGACGCCCAGCGTTTGACGGGCATATCCGAAAAACTGCTCTGGTCCGGGAAGGCCTGCGCGCATTGATCGAACGCGAGAGTGCCCGCCGTCTTGCCCGATTGGGTGGGTCACAGCCCCAACTCAAGTCAATACCTCGCCGGCGACCCTTCGCCCACTAATTGTTTACCCGCTGATTTGCCCGAATTGCCATAACTTTCTCCGCCGTTAAAGTCCATCATGTACCTTTTGTAGTTTTCTGGGGAGATCTAGAATCCTCAGTTCGTCGACTAAATTGAGCGAGCGGTAGTGAAACCGTAGTAGCGATAGGGAGAAAACGGATGAAGCGATTTTTCATGAGCCTGCAAAAGGGGAAAGTAATAGCTGTAGTTCTGGTCACCCTGGTGTGGAGCCTGGGTGGCGTGGCAACGGCCCAGGAACCCCGGAGCGTTTTGTTCAATAACGTCAATATATTCGACGGCAAGAGTGACAAGCTACTCCCCAAAATGAACGTGCTGGTTGAGGGTAATGTTATCACCAGCATCTCAAAGGCAAATATCCCGGCGCAAGGCGCACAGGTAATAGACGGCGATGGCCGTACGCTGATGCCCGGCCTGATCGATAACCATGTACACCTCATGCTTAATGGCGGTGGCCTGCTGGATATTGAAGCCAACCAGACCTGGGAAGATATTGCCATTGGCGGCGTCGCCATGGCCAAGCTTTATCTCGAGGAGGGCTTTACCACGGTACGTGACATGGGGGGTGCGAATGCCGGCCTGAACCGGGCAATCAGCAAGGGCCTGATCGCCGGCCCGCGCATTTATCCCTCAGGGGCATTTATCGGCGGTCGTGGTGGCCACGCGGATTTTGCCCTGTTCTCCTCACAGCCGGGACAGGAAACGCAGATGTCCATGCTGAATATGTCGCGGGAGGCTAATGGCGCCGATGCGGTGTTGTTGGCGGCCCGTAATAATTTCCGTCAGGGCGCGTCCCAACTCAAAATCATGCAGACCGGTGGTGTGGCATCGCTGTTCGATCCCTGGCAGTTGAATGGCATGACACATGACGAGATTGAGGCGGCCGTGCAGATCGCCAACGATTACCAGAGCTATGTGGGAGCCCATTCCTACAGCAAGAAAGCCATTATGCTGGCCCTCGATCTGGGAGTGAAAACCATCGAGCACGGCTTCATGTTTGATGGTGAAGTCCACAAGAAGATGAGAGAGAAGGGCGCGTACATCACCACCAACCTGACGGCTTTCTCACCCCTTGCTGGCTGAGATCGGCGCGCTTTCTGATCCGCGCAATCAGCACAAGTTGAAGACAGCACAGGCGTCCTTCGGCGATTACATAGATAACGTGAAGAAGTACAAGCCCAAACGCGGTCACCAGACCGACTGCGTTGGCGCATGCTGTCATCTGCCAAAAACAGATTGCCTACGAGAAGTACCTGAACGGTGATTTCTTCGGCAATCATCGGGCCCTGGTAAGCATGACCTCGGTAGGCGGTGAAATTGCCGCCCTCAGCGGGTCCCGTGGTCAACCCCTATCCCGAGACCAGGCTGGGTGTCATTGAAGAGGGCGCCACCGCGGATATCCTGTTGGTAGACGGCAACCCGCTGGATGGCCTCGGCGTAATTGGCGCCAGCGAGAAATGGTTTGATGCGCCGGCGCGAGATGGTGTAGAAACCATTCTCATTATCATGAAGGATGGCGTGATCTACAAAAATACACTGCAGTAGCTTTGAGGCAGTAGTTACCTCGGGACTTTCAGAGAACGATCCTCGCTTTAATAGCGTCCAGGCTTATTTTATAAGTTTGGTAGTCCATCTCAATTGGAAACAGGGCTTCTCCCTGAGCCAACACCAGTGAGGGAAAGCTATAGACGCCAATTTTTCGACGCAGCGCAAAATTCTGCTCCATTGAATGCGAAGCTGAAAACGATGCCCTGCCTCCCGTGTCAGATTACAGCAAAATATTTTCCCAGGAACCACAGGTAAGAGAAGACCGGACCCGGCTGAGCCTTCACCTGCACCAGCACGGTATAGCCACTGCCCTGGGACGCATGTTCATTTTCTCCCAGGCCCACACTGAAGATGATGTAGAGCAGACGGTGCGGGCTCTTCGAGCCTCGGTAGAATCCATGCAAGTGGAGGGTAGCTGGACGATTTGATATCTTTCATGACCCCCTACTTAATAGTTGCGGGCTGCCTGAACACAGTAACCGGTGGAAGCGGCCCCGTGAACTTTTCCACCTGCACCAGGCAACTGTGGGCGCTGCAGCCCTGGGCCAGGGTAGATGTGCCAATATCCCTCGTCACCGACGTAATATTGCTCGCCGTGCCAGAAACTGTCGAAGTCGGGTAAAGCCACACCTTTACTCGCCGCATATCCCCGGGTTACTGCCTGAATGTATTGCATCCACCCCATCTCGGTGTGGCCTTCAGTGAAGTGAAAATTGGGGGCCAGTTACCTTAACTCGAAAATAGGGTCACTGCGCCCCTATTAACTGGCCAAATTTGATGGAATTCTTTGGTTGCGAATTGTATAAAATATTATACAATTCATGGTATGGAATGGACTCCAATGCCTATCTATTGGATAGGCAAAAGCAAGAATGAGCTTTTGGCTTTCCCTGCGGGTGCCAAGCAGGATGCTGGATACCAGTTGCACCGATTACAAACTGGCCAGTCTCCTCAAGACTGGAAGTCGCTCAAGGCTTTGGGTGGCGGTATAAGCGGTGTTCGGGAAGTTAGAATATGGCAGGACGCAGCGACTTTCCGAATCGCATATGTAACAAAATTTAGCGGGTATATTGTCGTATTACACTGCTGGCAGAAGACGACAAAGACCACGGCGGGGGTCAACAGGGATATTATTGTCAGACGCTATAGAGAAGCAACAGAGAGACTAAAATGAGTGGGCAGATAACTTCGGGCAGTATTTTTGATGACCTGGAACAGGATCCCGGTAAAGCGGAACAGATGAAAATCAAGGCTGCGCTGTTCGATGCTATTGTGCGATACATCGAGGAAAATGGCCTGACCCAGGCTAAAGCCGCCGAGATAATGGGCGTACAGCGCTCACGAATTGGCGATGTCTGCCGAGGAAAAATGTCCGGTTTTACCATTGATGCCCTGGTGTCCATGGCTGCCAGGGCTGGTCTGTATCCGTTAAGAATCGCTGCCTGAGTTGTATCAGAGGGACAGTTACCCTGTTTCTCCCTTGACCAGCCGGCTATAGGCAAATTGCGAGGGAATCAGGGTAGCTCAACCTTTATTTGCTCACCGTCGCAGGTTGCTTGAACACAGTAAGCTCGGGTAAGTTCCCCACGTATTTTTCCACCTCTACCAGGCAGCTGTGGGCGCTGCAGCCCTGGGCCAGGGTAGAGGTGCCAATATCCCTGGTCACTGCGTTGGGGTTACCGTGCACGTCGATGATCGTGCCGTCGACAGTCTGTGGGTCATACCAGGCGCCAGTAGGCAGCTCAATTACGCTGTCGCGGATATCCTCTGATATCTCCAGGCCCGCCAGGCAGGCGCCGCGATCGTTGAACACCTTGATGATATCGCCATCTGCCAGGTTCCTGGCGGACGCCTCCCGGGCATTCATCCGCGCGCGCTCGCGCTCCTGTATTTTGTGGTTGCGGCTGGTCACACCGTGATCGTACTGGCTGTGCAGGCGGGTGTTCGGCTGGTTGGAGACAAGGTGCAGCGGAAACTCATTAGCACGTTCCGAGCCCAGCCATTCCGTGTGCTCATACCAGCGCGGGTGGCCGTGGCAGTCGTCGTAGCCAAAACCCGCGATGCGCTCGGAGAAAATCTCGATCTTGCCGGAGGGGGTGCGCAAGGGGTATTTCTCCGGATCCCGGCGGAAGCGTTCCAGGGTGAACTCCGCATCATCCAGCTGGTCACCGACGTAATATTGCTCGCCCTGCCAGAAACTGTCGAAGTCGGGTAAAGCCACACCTTTGCTCGCTGCATTTTCGCGGGTGACCGAGTAAATGTGTTCCACCCATTGCATCTCGCTGCGGCCCTCGGTGAAGCGCTCCTGAAAATCGAGTCGGTCGGCCAGTGCGCTGAACACGTCAAAGTCGTG
>PVMK01124606.1_pt1 | contig 58458 bp, 77 predicted proteins | sample 1853481 | NCBI WGS metagenome assembly PVMK01 (sample SAMN08533507, study PRJNA380276) | Marine sediment metagenome, whole genome shotgun sequencing project.
AATATTTTTTGAAATTTTTTTATTATTTCAGTTTAATCTAAATTCTTCATAACATTGATTCACTAGTTATATTGTTTCCTTTACAATATTCTTGCATTTATCTAGGTCGTTTGTTTCAGCTGAAATTCTAATAATGTCTTCGGTGTTTGATTTTCTAATCAAAACCCAACTATCCTCATCGATTATCCCTTTAATTCCATCTAGAGTAATTACTTCAGAATATTTTGTATTTAGTTTGCTTGCAACTTTTTCCATTACTTTGTCTTGAGAAGCTGAATCAACGTTAGTTTTTTCTCTAATCTGAATATAGTTTTCCATAAAATTCAGCACTTCATTAAATCTAGGGTCTCCTAACATGGATGCTATTAAACCACTTGTAAGAATTCCTTCTCTACAGAAATTAAATTCAGGTAGAATAAAACCTGCACTACTTCCCTCACCTCCGGCTTGAGCTTTAGTTTTTATCATCAAATCTATAACATTTGCTTCACCCACTTTTGAGCGTTGAACAACTCCGCCGTTTTCTTTGATAAATTTCTCAATTGAAACACTAGTGTCAATACTTAGAACAAAATTTTTGTAACCAAGATCTAAAGCTTTTGCAACTCCCAAACCCAATGTAACATCTGGAGACTGTTTTATTCCATTTCTAACTACAACTAATCTATCTCCATCCAAATCAAAAGCAAATCCTATATCTTTTTCTGAAGATATGGAAACAAGATCAGTTAAATTGTCCACAGTAGGATCAGGTCCTCTATTACATCCTTCCAAGTCTGGATTAATTACTTGTACGCTGCAACCTAATTCTTTCAGTAACTTTGGAGCAAATTCTTTTGCGGCTCCGCCACCTATATCGACAACAATTTTAGGCGTGTTATCTATATTTCCTATTAACTTCTTTGCATCTTCTAGGTATGATGACTCTATCGTCTCTTCAGAACCAATAGATGTCTGCTGATTTTCATAAGTTTCTAAAATCTGTGGCAGTTCATCCTCATTAATTCCTCTCCCATCAATTATGAATTTCAACCCATTCCATTCAATTGGATTGTGTGAGGAGGTAACAACAATCCCCGCACCAAAGTTTCTAGATTCATGAAATACCACGGGTGTCGGCACGGTTCCAAGATCAAATACATTTGTGCCATTTTGTCTTAATGCAGCACAAGCAGTTTCTTTAACCATTAGGCTTGATGGTCTTGTATCCTTACCAATTACACATTTTTGAGATTTAATTAACGAAGAAAAATTATTACAAAACTCAAGGACTTCTCTTAGCGTGAAATCGTCTCCAAAAATCCCTCTAATGCCAGAAATAGTTTTTTTCATCTGATCAAAACCAGAAAGGCTTTTTATAAACTCTGATAGAATAAGCCAAAAGCGCCTCGGTAGCTCAGCCTGGTAGAGCGAACGCCTCGTAAGCGTTAGGTCGTGGGGTCAAATCCCACCCGAGGCTTTCAACTTTGTAAAAATGTGAGAATTTTTAATTTTATGATTTTGAATCAGTTAGGGTTTCGATATCTGTTTCAAGCTGTTTTCCTAATCCTTTCCACCATTGTTTTATGTCACCTGTCATATGCTCCCCTCACTATTTCCTTGAATCATCCTTTATAGATCTGCCGATTAAAAAACATTTGATCAAAATTGTCTAAACAGCAAAAGCTAAACTAAAACTATGGTTTATTTTCCCTTTGCCTGATCTTTTTCCTATAAATAATAATTGCAAGAGCCCCTACGGCACAACCAAAAAATACTGGCCAACGTAATTCGTTTCCAATCATTCCTAAATAGGAATAAACCGTACCGCCAATTAACACCAATCCTATAATTTCCAGAATTTTAATCATAATTTTTCTATTTTGAATTGGTGAATCAAAAAGATATATGGTTTTGCAAATCCAACAATTTGTGGATAAGTATCTTCTAGTAATAATGATCTTTTTGATTGTCACCATACCAATTTCCTTACTAGATCCAGGCACTGGGGGACTTCGAGAACAACCCAGATTTGAATTATTTTATATTTCTATTGCAGGAATATCCATAATTTTTCTTTACAGTTCATATAAAGAACGAAAAGCACGACAAAAAGCTAATGTTAAAAGAAGATCTAGAAAATAAAGTTTAAAGCTCTAACCCAAATGATTCTGCAACATTTGCAAATTTTACATATGTTTCCAAGTATTGTCTACCCTTTGAGGTAATTACAAATGTGTTTCTTCCATCAAATTCAATTTTGTTAATCAAACCGGCTCCGGTCAAATTTGACAGAAATTTTGATAGTCTGGAATGCGATAGATTAGCCTTTGTGAGCAAATTTGTTGTTTTGATTCCCTCTTGTCCTGATTGTTGAGTAGCTGTTAAAAGATCTCCAACAATCTGCATGCTTGTTCTATACGAAACCATGCAGAACATTCCTTTTCCCATGATATAAGGGTATTACCGTTAATTTAGATACAGACTAATATTCTCCAACTTTGGTTTTTTGATATTGTCTTCACAGTCTCCAATACCTTGGTTTGATGATTTTTTAGGTATAGGTTATCGTTTTTATGATCTAAGGATGAATGTGGTCCCTCTTTTTACTGAAAGAAAACAGGCAATTGACCTTTGGCGTGAAACAGTCAACTGGTGGTTTGATCATTCCATAAAGATTAGATTTGTTGAATCTAGTGATAGTTATTGGTTCATTATGGGTGCTGATTCTGAGCATCCTCAATCAAACATCTCATTTTTCAAAAAATTAGATAAATCAGCCAACTATGAACGATTCAAAAAAGGTCATGATGGTGAGGCATATTTACGACTCGGAAGTTATTCTGACCAATATCTGAAGGATGTAAAAAAGAGTTCCCCTTGTAATTGTGGTCATGCTGCAGAAGACCATGATAAAAATGATAATGATGCCTGTTTGTATGAAATTTGTAGCTGTAAAAAATTTGAAAGTTTTGAGGTTAAATTATTAAAAAAGAAAAAAACTGTCACTGATATTGCATTTCTTGACGAAAAAAACATTAAAGACGATCCTCTTGCATGGAATTGCCTGAATGTTAACAAATTTTCAAAATTAAAATAAAACTATTTTTTGTTTATCTTTTTATGATAACCTGGATAATATTCACTTAATTTTTTTGAATAGCAATCTCCGCATAACACTCCCTCAATCAACCATTCTTTCATAGGATTATAACGCATAGATACTTCTTCACTACAAATTGCACACTTGAATTTAGATCCCAAAGCACACTTGCTTTTTTTAATCAATATAAAAAACATGCTGGGTTTGTAAGTTATTTAAAAAATCATGTTAAATATCACCAAGTTATAGGAAATTTAGGTAGTTTGTCTGGCCGATGTAAACCTCCTGCAAGTTTTTTACTTGGTTGGGCTTCTACCTTTAAAATTTAAAATAAGTTATCCACTAGTTTTTTCAAAGACAAAATTTCCTCTTCTTCTTGCTTTATTTTTTTATCTAATACTCTTAGCATTGTGTTATTCCATACATGTTGTGAGAAGAAATTATGTTTGGTATTGGCTAGTTCAATTTCGTCATCAACAATAGTATCTTCTAGGAATTTTGTAACTACAACATCTGTAATTTTAAGAATTCTAGAATTTAGTTTGAAACTGCGAAATATTGGTTCAAGCTTTATCGCATCTTTTTTAAAATCTCCTTTGGTATCTAGGATTTTTTTATGGAGAATTCTAAAGTATACTGCTACATAAAACAAGGTAGCATATCTTTTAGTTTTATGACCACCTTTTTTTCCATATTTCAAGGCTTTTTTTGCATATTCTTTTACAAGATAGGGATAAAGTAAAACTCTGTAATCATCTTTGAGGTTTTCATTAAAGACATCATCATATTTTCTTCCACGTGGAAGAAATTGTGCGGGAGAGCTATATGCCTCTGTAGGTCTTTGTTCTATTCCAGCTATTAGAACCTGAATTGCATCTTTTGCAACAATCACTTTTTTGTGATTATCTGGAAGGTATTTGTTGTATGTAGAATCTCCGTTGTATTCGCATTGTTTGGATTTCGTTTTAGTATCAAAAGATCCTGCTTGAATTTCATAAAAATATCCACAATTTTTTAATTGCGACTTTATGGATTTATGAAAGTCCATTAATGAAACAAGATCTTTTCCTCTTACGGAATTTTGTGAATTCCGATACCTTGTAATATTATTTTGCTCTTGTTCATCATCAGCTTTGATTATAGTAACTGTCATGGAACCATTCATGTTTCTGGTCCTTTTGGAATGATCAAGAATTGAATTAGATGTTTGTGCGCCATTGACTATTTGAGGCGCATATAGCTTTATGATATTGTCTCCCAACTCTTCAAAGTCACTAACTACAATCGTAATTCCATTATTGTAGTAGAAGAATTTGCCTGGGTTATTTTGTAGTGTTTCTCGTATTCCTTTGTTTACCGAAGTCTTGAATTGCATCCATTGCCTAATATTAGATTCAAAAACATATTCTCTATTTTTACTAACAAATTCTGTAAGTTCCCTCAGTTTTAAAATTCCTAGAATGGTGTTATCATAACGAAGCATTCTTTCTAATTTTATGGAGGATTTTTTACCTGCAGCTGGTTTTTTTATCCTATCCCATAAACTTTGAATAATTTTTTCTATGTCTAAAATTTCAACAAATTCATCATCATAATCCACTTTTTGATCAGTTACATAACAACACTTTATTTTCAATTTTTTTTCTTTGATTTTGGTTACAAGCTGAGCCAACTCTGGCCTCATTTTGGTAATATCCTTTTCGAGAAGACGTTTTGAATCTTCTTTGAATTTTGTTATTGCTTCAAGAGAATGTGAGGTTCCATATTTGGATTGGAATAGACGAATAGTATTGTCTGAAAAATCAACGGGAAGATATGCATCTATTCCAAGGTCATTTGCTCCATCAATAATTGCATCTGCTGCGTCGTCTTCTGTAGCTTCAAAAACCCTTGTCAAGATCCACTGAAGAAAATTATTTCCTTTCTCAACTTCATTTTTAGAGTTCTCTGCATGTTCCCGGATGCTATCTTGGATGTTTTCAGAAAATCCCTCTAATGGTGGAGGGGGTTTCTTCTCAATCAACAATGATTGTGAACCAGGTATGTACTCTAACAGACCAATTTCATTTTGAGCCAAACAGTTTTTCTATTATGTTATATATTTAGAGAATTTGGTAATTACATAATAACTTGCTCCTAAATGTGATGTGTTGTGAGAAAAAAAGGAATTTCTGTTGGGATTATTTCTGGAATAATTTTGGTGATTATTGCTATTACACTACAGAGTAGTGATTCAGAAATTAAAACAGAAAAATCCGAAATTGTAATTGAGGCTGATGTGATAATGCCCATTAAAGTATCGCGCCCAGGATGTGAAGAAACAAATTCGTGTTATTTGCCATCTATCATTACAATAAAACAAGGACAACAAGTAACTTGGTCCAATGAAGACGTTGCCTTTCATACCGTAACTTCTGGTCTTTATGATGAACCAAGTGACTTATTTGATAGCGGACATTTAGATCCAGAACAAAAATTTAGCGTTTCTTTTGATGAGCAAGGCTCTTTTGATTATTTTTGTACCTTGCATCCTTGGATGGCAGGCAAGGTAATTGTTGAATAAATAAGAAAGGTACCCGAGGGAGTCGAACCCCCTTGTATAGGCTTTGCAGGCCCACGCATAACCGTTCTGCCAGAGTACCGTTTTGAAAAACACAAAATGAATAATTAAACTCTTTAGTTTAGAATTTGGAAAATGGTTTTGAAGCAAGTTTAACATCTTCTGCTTTGATTGTTTTTCTTTTAGCATGAGAAGCCATATCCACTGCACTTTTTGCAATACTGTTGGCAATCTCTTCAATTACTCTTCTTAATTCATCAGCTGATTCGTCGCTTACCCTTTCTCCACCTGCTTTCTTCAAAATCCTATACATTGCAGAAAGACCCAACTCGGACGATTTCATTGATTTGATTTTTTATCTATTATGATAAAAGATGACGTGTGAAAAAATATCACCAAGAAATCGATTTATACAGACTATTTTTAAAATTACCAGATAATGACTTGGTTGTTTGATTCTCACATTCATTTATCAGATTCCGCTTATGATGAAGATCTAAATTATATAATTAAAGGAATGGAACATATGAAAATCAAGGCATGTTGTGTGTCTATGGATTTTTTAAATTCCAAAAAAACTTTAGAAATTTCCAAACAAAGTGAATTGGTTTTGCCCTTTATTGGAATACATCCAGAATGTGCTAATGATGATCTAGATGAAATGATAAATTTGATTCAAGATAACATCGATATTATTTCAGGGATTGGAGAGATTGGGTTAGACCCAACTTATATTCAATCAGATGATGATAAAAAAAATCAATTTCGTGTTTTTGAATCACTTTTATCCGTTGCAGAAAAATATCAAAAACCAATTTCTATTCATTCTCGAAAAAGTATTGATGATATATTTGAAATAATGACTTCATATAAAACAAAACATGCATTACTTCATTGGTTCGATGGTAGCAAGAAACAACTTCAAAAGGCCATGGATATGGATTTTTTTGTTTCATATGGCCCTGTAATGATTTATGCAAATGACAAACAGACATTATTAACCAAAACAAATGAAGAAAAAATTCTTGTTGAAACAGATGGTCCAGTAAGATTCTCAAAATGTTTTGAAATGAAACCTGCTCAAATTAGTTTTATTCCAAGCGTGGTTTTTTGTTCCTCAAAAATTTTAGACAAGCAATATGATGAAATGACCTCAATACTGGAGAGAAATTCAAAAAATTTTCTTGGAATATAGGTATAAAAAACCCTAAACTGGTATTTGAAGAATGGATAGGATTAAACGTCTTTCATATGAGGTACTCGAACTACACAAGTCAAAATGTAGTGAAAGTTTTACTGATAATAAAAAACTACTAGATGAGGTAGCTATCGTTCGCTCAAAGGGATTAAGAAATGAAATTGCAGGTTATATTACCAGATTCATAAAAAAGGAAAATCGTGAAAAGGAAATTAAAAAGTCCAAAACCGATTCGTTAAATGATGAGAATACTCCAATTGAGGAAACCCTCAAGATAGAAAAAGAACCAGAAAAAGAACCAGAAAAAGAACCAGAAAAAGAACCAGAAGAAAATATAATTGAAGTAGGTGCTGACACCACAGATGTCTCAGAAATCAATGAACCTTCCGAAGAAAAAACCGAATAACTTTACGAAAAATTAATTTCCTCATTTGGATTAATCAAAATTATGGTAACTGTAAAATTTGTAGGAGGGGCAAAAAAATCATTTTCAACTGACCAGCTAGAATTAGACATAAATGATGTTACAATTGAAAAGCTCCTTGAATTACTCTTAGAGATCCAACCAAAAAACACGCCCATTTTTGACACAAACAATATTTTGATTGCAGTTAATGGTGCAGACTCCTCTACGATGGAGGGGAAAATGACTTTGATAAAAAATAGTGATTTGATAAGCATTATTCCTGTAATTCATGGCGGTTCAAATAAAAAAATTGTGATTACTACGGGAAAAAAACTAATTCAGATTGTGGAAATAAAAGGGAATAGAAAAATTAATGTTTCTTTTCTTGATAATCTCAGAAAAGAATTTCCTACAATTAAATTGCAAGCAATTTCAATTAATTTTATTCTAAATTCATATCATTTAAGAAAAATCCTTTTAATCTCCACAAAATCAGAAAAAGAGGATATTTTACTTTCAAATAAACTTGAAACTGATATTTTAATGCGTTTTGCCGCCACAAAACAAATTGCAGATGCAATTACTTCCGCTGGAATTCATCAAAAAAATAATTTTATTTTGATTGCAGTAGGTAACAAAAAGGTACTAGATATACTCTATCGAAAATTAACTCCTTTAATTGTAGAAATTTTTTCAAAAGATAATTCATCATTTTTGAAAAAACATTTCAAAATAACAAAAAGACAACTCGATTCCATTTCCTCAAAAAACCCTTTGGAAGATCTTTTGATTGATAAAGCGGCAATTCTAATCTGACATACTTCTTTTAGTTTTTTCCACGCTTAAAATATCAGATTTTTCAAGAATAGAAATTCCAGTTTTTATTCCTAAAATCTCTATTTGGATAATTTTATCTGGACTTTCTAATGACACTTTGTTTTTGATTTTTGTGGCAATTTTTGTGATCAATTCTTGACTTGAAATACTAGAATTTCTTTTTTCAATTGATATTCTATAGGATTCTCCTTTTTGAATGGAACCAATTAATTCTGAGATTGTTTCTTCAATTTCTTCAATTTTTGTTTCTGAGAGTTTTTGTATAGGAATTATTCGAAGACAATATCTAATACTCCAAGGTTCATCTATTATCAACTCTCTAATTCTCTTTATCACCTCAACAGGATCTAACTTTGTTTTTACCGTTAGGATTCCTGACATACTAGTAATCGTTATTTCGGGTTCAGAGTCTCCAAATTCTCCTAAAATTCTAGTTATCTCCTCTTTGGTTTCAGGTTCCAGATGTCTGGAGCACGTAATTATTAAATTCAAATAAATCCCAAGATCTCCTCTTTTTTCAACCCCCCTAGCCTGTGAAAAATTGGCTTTCCGTGATCCATTTCCAGAATTGTTGACTCTCCTTTATTTTCAATATCTCCCCCATCTAAGAAAATATCATATTCTCTAATTTTTTGATAACAATCTTGAGATTTTGTAAAGGAATTTTCTCCAGAAATGTTTGCGCTTGTTCCAACTAAAAATTTAGAATTTTTCAAAAGATTCAGCAAACATGAATTGTTCGGAACACGTATAGCTATCTTTTCTTTTAGATTTAGAGATTCTTTTAATCTTTCATCTCTTAATTTTAAGATTAAAGTTAAAGGACCGGGCCAAAATTTATCAGCGATTTTTTTCGAATCTTTATCAAATTCGACAATTTCAGAGGCAACATCAAAGGAATATACCAAAATAGGAAAAGGCTTTGTCTTGGACCTACCTTTGATTTGATAAATTTTATCCACAGATTTTTTGTTGTAGGGGTCACATCCAATGCCATAAACTGTGTCTGTTGGAAAGACAATAATTCCCCCATCCTTAGCAACTTTAGCTGCTTTTTCAATTCCTTCTTTATCGCACTTTACTTTCATTCAATTATTGTAATTTTTTTCTTTAATTATTCATTTTCTTTTGAATAAGTTTTTAATCGTGAAAAGTTGTTATTTTAAAATGCTTAGTGGTTCATCGGAATACGAAGATACAGAATTCGAAGATGATTTTGATGATTTAGATGAATTTGAAGAAACTGAAGATTAGATGGCCAACCCAAAATTAGTCGCAAAGCCACTAAACGTATGGTATGCTTGTAAAAATTCTCTTCCTGTTTGACTTATTTTGTATTTGTTTGAACGATGTGAATCTACTTTTTCTAGTAGTCCTTGAGAAACCAGAGTTTTTAGTATTAATGAAATTCTTGAATGGGAAATGTTAGCTTTTCTTATTAGATAAGTTACTGTGGCACCATCTTCATCTTGGAGATCATCTCGAGTAGTTGAAAGTATGTCTCCAATAATTTTTAAATGTGTGCGATACTCAGCCATTTTTCTCTACATATTATTTTTATAATTTCTATGATAGTGGCATGCTATTTCGCAATATACTAAAAAGATAAAAGAATTTGACAAATTTGAAATTTTTAAAAAATCGAGCCTAATCTTTCCTGTTAATCAAAACTATCATCAAATTTAATCTTGGTAAGGGGTACCTTGCTTACTGGAATGAACAAGGCAATCAAACCAGCAATTTTGATAGTCATTGAAACAAAATACAATATTGATTCGGGAAATACAAATGAATACCACCCCAAAAATTCCCCTAAAGCTAAAAGAGACAACCCAACTGCAACTGAGATAGCTCCTTTGTTTCTGTTTTCAAAATAAGATAAGATTGTTTCAATTGCACCATAGGCAAGCAAAATAAAGGATACAGATCTAAAAATATGTTCTATCTGTACCGATGATACTAAGAATAACGGAACAATTCCCACAGATCTAAAGTAATTAGATTTTGGAAAAAGTGATTTGATACCATGAGAAAAAGCAATGAAAAAGTATCCTACCGTTTGAATTGCAATACCTAGAGTTTGTATCCATCTTTCTAAATGGCCTGATTTTATAATAAAATCTTCTACCATGTAACCAGTCCATATTACAAAAAATCCAGTGCTTATAGAGAAAAACGCAATTGCCAACCTGAACAATGTTGGACTTCCTGTGTTTCTAAAACCAATTAATGACACGATTCCTATTACCAAACCTACCAGAAATCCCACAAGATTTAGTATATTTTCTAATAAAAATTCCAATTACGTTTAGAGATTCATTAAACTAATTATTTTAATCTGATGGACATTTGTTCTATTTTTTAATCCCACTCGTCTAATGACCCGGAGGATTGGCCCTCAGTACTAGCAACATAATCACCAAGAATGTCTGAATATGTAATGTCATTTTGTGCAATAAATTGTATATATTCACCATAACTCATATCCAAACCACAATTTTCACATTTTACAAAAGTAAAGTCCATTGATAACTCTGCATTTTTTTTGCATTTAGGACATTTTATCTTCACACGTAAATTTGGCTTTGTTAATTATTATTACTTTACATTAAAAAAAAGATAAAAAGAGTCTCAACTTGCTTTATCACATGAGTCAAACGTGTACCAAATGCAAGAATCAAATTCCTGATACTGAAGAATTAGACCCTATAGCAAGTAAATACCCAGAGTGTAACAAATGTTGGAATGAATGGAAGGAATACAGGGTAATGGTCATGAACGAAATGAGATTGGATATGTCAATGCCAGATCATAGAAAACTCTTAAAAAAACATGAGAAAATTTTTGCAGGTGTTCTTACTCCGGAAGGTGATATTGTTGACTATGCAAATGAAGATAATAGAAAACCAGATGAAAATCCAAATGCTTAAAATTTCAAATGTTTTTGGGCATTATCTGGAATAATTACTAACAATTTTCTTTTCTTTTCACTATCATAACTATTGATTATTTTCTTAACAGATTGGGAAATTATCTCTTGCTTTTCTTTATCTAGCGATAAGAAAATTTCCAATATTCCATCTAAATAAAAAGCAATTAGTTTATGCGGATTTTCAGAAAATTCACTCATATATGCTGAAAACAATCCTACTCTTTGGTCTTCAGGCAATACGGTTAGGATCTCTAACCATGTCTTGAATAGTTTTGAAAAATTTAAAAATGGAATCATCGGAGCGGCTTCCAAAGCATTATTAATTAATTGTTTTTTATCTGGTTCTGTCATTTCAAAAAATTCCAGCATTCTTTTCTTCAACATTGGTGTTCTAAGAAAGTCTGGAAGATTTGCTAAAATAACTATAATGTTTCCTGCATAATTTGGTTCAGACAACAATTTATTTCAAATTTTAGTTGAATAATAAATCATGGGTAAACACTTTAGCTTAAATAAACGGAATTTTAGCTGAACAATGTGACATCTACCGTAGTCGTTGGTGGTTTTTTTGGTGATGAAGGAAAGGGAAAAATAGTTTCATATCTTGCAAAAAAAGACAATCCAAAAATTATCGTCCGTGGAGGGGCAGGTCCAAATGCTGGCCATACAATTCAGGATGGCGACAAAGTTTACAAAGTTAGAATGCTGCCAAGTGGATTTTTAAATAAAAATGCCAAAGTAATGATCGGGCCAGGAGTTGTAATTAATCCTGATATTCTATTAAAAGAAATTGAAGATTTTGGTGTATCTGGAAGATCATTTGTTGATAGGAATTGTGGTATTATTGAGGAAAAACATCTCAAAAGTGACTCAAAAGGGGATTTAAAAGAGAAAATAGGAAGTACGGGGTCAGGCACAGGCCCAGCAAATGCTGATAGGGCAATGCGTGTATTAAAAATGGCTAAAGATGTAGATTCACTTGCATCATTAATCGTTGATGTACCAGCAGAAGTAAATTCTGCGCTATCATCAAATGAACATGTTCTAGTTGAGGGTACCCAAGGAACGTTTCTTTCGTTATGGCATGGAACCTATCCTTTTGTAACATCAAAAGATGTTACAGCCTCAGGAATTTGTGCCGACATTGGGCTTGGACCTAAAAAGGTAGATGAGGTGATTGTGGTTTTCAAATCATATGTGACTAGAGTAGGGACAGGACCATTGGCAAATGAACTATCACTCCAAGAAGCAGAGAGTAAAGGTTGGTCTGAATTTGGAACTGTCACCGGTAGACAAAGACGTGCTGCAGATTTTGATTTTGATTTAGCTAGGCGTGCAATCATGCTTAACAGCGCTACGCAAATTTCAATTACAAAGTTAGATGTATTATTTCCAGACTGTGCAGGAAAAAAATTCTTTGAAGAAATTTCTGATGAAGCAAAATCATTCATTCACAATATTGAAGATGAATTAAACACGCCTGTTACAATAATTGGAACAGGTCCAGCTATCAATGATGTAATTGATAGAAGATAGGCTGAAAAAATTAGGTTAAGTTTAATTTAGTACTATACAAAAATCTATTGTGGATAAATTACCTCGTTACATTCAAGTTTCTTCAACTTTAGAATTTTCCAGATTAGTTTGCGCGTTGGAACGTGCTCCTCGTATTTCGTTTCTTCATGAGCATGAAGGAAAAAAAATTTTATCTGTACAAATGGACATTCTAAAAGAAAAACCAATTGTGTATTTTACTCCACTTGAAAGCAAGGGTCATTATCTTTGTTATGCTCTTAAAGGTGGAAAAGAGCAAACAGAAATTGTAAACTCTACTTCAGACGCAAGTAGACTTTACTCTCCAATTGTTCGTATAAAATCACTTCCAGACACTCTGAAACCTGGAAATGGAACAGCTGATCGATATGAGCCAATAGAACTTGAGGATTTGGCAAGTCTAACAAAACTAACCTATGGTTTTGAAGAAAACTCTTTTCCATTATTTCTATTTCCTCATAATGATATATGGCTGATTGGTGTATTCATGAATTTTACGGAAGAGGGAACATCATATTTTTGTCATGTAGTTCTTGATAATGATCCTCAAAAACCATTTTTAAAATTTTCAAATAATAGTTCTGAACCCTCCTTTGTGAAAATCCCATCTGAGCATGGTTATTCTTATATGAAAATTATAAAGCTAAAAGACACTCATCCTCTAGTAAATTATGGTCACCTTCAAAACTAGAATTTCAAAAATTTCAAAAAGTAACGGCTTTGTAATTCTTGCCAATGACTATGATAATTCTATTAAAAATTTAGAATCTAAAACAATTCAGAATATTAGGAAACTTCATCCATATCTATGTGCAATTAAACTCAATTTCCATCTATTGTTACCACTTGGATCAAAACAAATATCTAAAATTAACAAAACAGCTCATAGCTATGGGCTACAGACTATTGCTGATATAAAACTAAATGATATCCAAAACACCAATAGGGTGACAATAGAAAATTTATGGAACTTGGGATTTGATGCTGTAATTGCAAATCCGATAATGGGACTTGACAGTCTAAAAAATCTGGTCAAATCCTCTCACAAAAAGGAAAAAGGAGTAATAACACTGTGTCATATGAGTGCCCCTGAGGCCAAATTATCCTATGAGATGGAAATTAAAATGGGCAAGAAACAACAACTTTACCAATTATTTCTGAATTGGGCCCTAAAGTCCAAAGTGGACGGTATTATAGTTGGAGCAACTTTTCCTAAAATTATTTCCTACTGCCATAATCAAGCAGGAAAAAAATTGAGCATATACTCTCCAGGTGTGGGAACCCAAGGAGGTAATGTTAATGAAGTTATTTCTGCTGGAACAAATTATTTAATTGTAGGTCGAACAATTCTAAATGCTAAAAATCCCATTGACGTGGCAAAAGATTTACAATTACAAAGTCTTGGAAAGTAGAGCGTATGATTTTGACAAGACAGTTTTTGCATTATCAAAAGTAATTTTTTCCATAGCGGTAGAATAATCCATCCAAGTATAATTTAGATGTTCATGAGAAATTTTAATATCTTTTGTTTTTGTTTCTCCTAAAAAAAAACTACTTTTTTTTGAACAAGCTCCCCCTCAAATTGAAAATTATATTGAATCCACTCTTCAAAATAATCTAAAAATTTTACATCAATGATTCCTGTTTCTTCTTTAGTTTCTCGTATTGCAGTAACACGTGGTGATTCACCACTCTCCATTTTTCCTTTAACAAAATCCCAATGACCTGACGGGTAATGAAGTAATAAAAACAATATTTTTTCATTTTCTTTTCTAAACAATACTACACCCGATGATGTTTCTTCTATCATTTTCCCAATCTTCTTTTTCTTTCTTGGAATGTCCTTATTGCTCTCATCAAATCAATTTTTCTAAATTCAGGCCAAAAAATATCCATAAAAATCAATTCACTATAAGCACTTTGCCACATTAGAAAACCACTTAATCTCTTTTCACCTGAGGTTCTTAGAATCAGGTCTGGTGATGATTGAGGTAGATGTGAAGTATACAGGTTTGATTCTATCTCTTTTTTGTCAATGTCACTAACTTTAAGAGTTCCATTCTTGATCTTTTCTCCTATTTTTTTTACCGCATCAACTAACTCGAGTTGGCCTCCGTAAGCTAAGGCAATATTGAGAAAATGACTATCATACCCTTTAGTAGCATCATCTAATTTTTGAAGAACTTCTTTGAGAGATTCTGGTAACAGTTCAATTCTGCCAATGCCCAAAACTCTCATCTTATTTTTGTGAATTCTAGGATCATTGTACAATTTTTCTAGTCTAATACGAATTAATTCATATAGATAATCTAATTCCTCGTCCTTTCGTTCAAGATTCTCTACTGAAAGGGCGTACAAGGTAATTATTTTAATATCAAGTTGCTCACACCAATCTAGTAAATTTTCCACTGCATCTGCCCCCTTCCAATGACCTCCTTTTGTAATGGCGAGATGTCTTTTTGCCCATCTTCTATTCCCATCCAAAATTAGAGCAACATGTTTTGGAATATCACCATGTATTATGTCATTTTCAAGTTTTTTTGAATAAATTTTGTATATTCCAGATATCTGAAAAATTGTATCTTTTATCTTGTTAATCTATATCACCTTTTGATTGTTAAAATACCTTCGAAAATATCAATGTTTTTTAAAACATTGACTTTGAATGGGAAATTTTTAAAATTTAATCAGAAATCATTTCTTGGTTTTTGTGCTTTCTGTATTTTTTGAACAAAATAGTGGCTGAAACTAAGGTAACAGCAAGGCCTCCTAACAATGGAGGAATTAAAGTGAATGAACTTTCGTCATTTATCATAATATTTGTAAATTGAAATACTGTTGGGTACAATGCCACCAACACTATTATTCTTAGAAAATCACTAATCTGTCGTGGAATTCCTCCCATCCAATTACTAAGTAAGATTCCTGCAAATATCGCACCCATTCCAATCCATAAAATCGGTAATGCTCCAGAAACAAATTGTCCAATTATCACCTCATTTGAAAAAATTGAAAGTATTTCTGTTTCTGATTCTAATAATTTCTCATCTATTGCATTAACTCCAGCTGGTATTGATGACAACATTAACAAGATTCCTGTGACCATGGTAAAAATTCGAATAAATCCCATAGGTGTAGGTTTTGCCCAATTAGACCAAACTTTATCAATATCAAAAGCTCTTATCAGAAACGCACCACCCAAAATACTAATCAATACGGCAGTAATTTCAGTGGTATATCCTATCACAGTCGCAACTCCGCCAATTAACAAAAGTATTCCTGGAACTCCTAAGAAAAATTTAGAGTATTTTGCATCATAAGCAAGCATTTTTAGATATTTCCCAAAAACCGCATAAGAATATTCCACACTTCTACTAACTTTCATAACTACTCGTTGAACAGAAACAACGGGAAGAATATTCTGAATAACGGGAACAACACTTTCGTCATCTTCCCCATCTGAAACAATCACTGCGCCATTAGCAGAAAATTTTTCTAAGGCTTTTTTAGTTTCCTCAAGAATTTTCTCATCTGCTTGTACGCCTTTACTTTTAACTCCTGCAACAGTAATTACTTCGGCTTGGTAGCCTTTACTGATCAAGTCTTCATATGTTTTAATTGCAGCAAAAATTGAATTTGAATCAGCATCCTCTGGGTCCTCTAATGCTAATCTTTGTGCTGCCTCAATACAAGCATCTCGTCCAATTACAGGAGTTATTATTCCTGCTTTTTCTCCAACATCATTATCTCTATCGATACAAATTACGAGCAGTTTATTGGATTTAGCTGCACTAACGTCCTTCTCTACTTTGCTCGACTTCTGAGACATTCTATATACTATTACAGAATTCCTTTTTAACAATTACCAACAATTCAAATTATTATACTTCGGTCTTGAGGCTATTTTGGCCTGGAATTATCTGATATTTCTATTAAAATTTCTGACTCAGACTTGAAGGACTGGATTTTTGTAGACGTTTCTTCTAATAGGTCTGTTTTACCTTGTTTAACTAAATTTGCATAAACTTTGGTTTCAGTCACATAAGAATTGAAATTTTTCAAGGCATCCATATAGCTAATGTAGCTATTTTGCCATTCATTTGGTGGCTTTGACTTTACAAATTCACTTATCTGGGTTGTAATTTGTGATGATGTAACATCAGCGAATTGGAGGTATTCATCAGGTGAAATATTTTCATTTTTCAGATTTTGAAACTCTGTGGAGATTGTTTCATCTAAAATGGAATGAATTTCTTTTACTCCATCAAGATAATTCTCATGGTCTGAAATTACTAATGATATTTGACTTTCTTGAGGAATCAACCAAAATAGAAAACTACCTGCGGTAATTGCCGCCAAAATCATGATTGTGACGGTAATTCCTTTTTTTGATGCCATTTTGAAGATTGTACAATTAGGGTGTTTATAATTGGTAAATTTGCCAAATATTATATTCTGTATGCAAAAACGATAAAAAAATTAAAAGTTAATTGATTCTTGTCAATAATAATAAAAATTTTACAATTTTTAATGAAATTTTTTAAAATATCTCTTTCCTAAACCATAAAAAAATTTACACCTATCTAGCCTGTAGTTAAATAATTTTCACAGCCTCCCCCTAAATAGAACAAAGTTGGACATTTTTTAGAATGGTAACAGCATATTGCGTAAAATGCAGAGCTAAAAGGGACATAAAAGATCCTGAAGAAACTACACTAAAGAATGGACGTCCTGCTGTAAAAGGCACATGTCCAAAATGTGGAACTAAGGTTTTCCGAATAGGAAAAATGGAATAATTTTAAATTCCACAGGATTCTTCTTTTTCAAAAACCCATATAAGGTCAGAGCTGCACTTGTAATGAATGACAAAATCTGACTATGAATTTCTCCTTAAAAGAATTCAAGATAAAATTGGTGATTCTAAAAAAGAAACCAAAGCTAGATTTGAATTACCAGTTGTTGATGTGATGTGGGAAGGACAAAAAACTTACCTTCGAAATTTCTCAGAATTTCCTAAGACTCTTCGTAGAGATCCTGATAAAGTCTTACAATACCTTTCAAAAGAATTTGCGGTTCCAGCTGAACGTTTAGGAGATAAAGCTATGTTCGTAGGCAGGAGGGCACCTGATGATTTTACACGTCTTTTTCAAATCTATGTCAAAGACTATCTTGAATGCCCTACTTGTAAAAGCCCAGATACAAAAATCGTTAAAGAAAACAGAATTTCATTTTTAATTTGTGAGGCTTGTGGCGCAAAATCAACTCTAAAAGGCAAATATGCATAATGGAATTTTCAGTTAAAATTTTGGATTATCAAAAAAATTCCATGCTAAATATTTGTGACATTGATCTTTTAGGAAAAAAAATTGTTAAAGATAATTTAAAAATTAATATCAGTAAAAGCTTTTATGGAGAAAAAATAGTTGAACAGAAAGAAGCTCAAAGTCTACTAAAAAATGCTAAGATTATCAATTTGGTTGGAAAAAAAACAATTTCACTTTCACTTGAATTAGGAGTCGGTACTGAAAATGGAATTAAAATAATTGACGGAGTTCCCTTTCTAATTGTTTATAAAATGTAATATCATGAATAATTGAATTTAGAAGAATGATTTAATTTAATTTTTCTAATCTTAAATTCAAACAAAAGAAATCACTTTTATCTAGTAAAAATAAAACAACTTGTTGCAAGGTGATATTAGCAGAAAATTAGAATCAAAACTTGATGAAAAACTATATTCTCAATCCAGAAAAAAACAGCTTAAAGATGGTTTCAAGAAAGGCAAAGTAGTCAATGAGGTTTTGGATAAACGTACTGTCATGACACTTTACAAACTTATCACTGATCATATTATTGCATACGTTAACGGTCCAGTAAGTGCTGGAAAAGAATCCGTTGTTTTTTTGGGCAGTTGATGAAAATAATTTAGATTTTGCCTTGAAAATTTATTTGGTGAGCACATCAAATTTTAAAAAAAGAGAACAGTACATAGTGGGAGATCCTAGGTTTTCAAAATTAAAAAAAGGAACCAAAAATCTGGTTTATCTGTGGGCAAAAAAAGAATTTAGAAATCTTTCACAATGTCATAAATGTGGAATACCAGTACCTGAACCTATTCATGTTACAAATAATGTACTTGTAATGGAATTTGTGGGTAAAAACGGCTCTCCAGCCAAGGTTTTACTGAAATCGGATATTGATGAAAAGGATTACCATCAGTCAATTTCAATAATTAAAAAACTGTATCAGGAGGCAAGATTAGTTCATGCTGATTATTCAGAATATAATATTTTCAAAACAGACGAAGGATTAGTTCTATTTGATTTGGGTTCGGCAGTTGATCTTAGACATCCTAATGCTCAAGAATTTCTTAAAAGAGATATTAATAACATAACTAGATTCTTTTCTAAACGAGGAATCACTGTAAATGATCCAGCAAAAGTGTTTGAGGAAGTAATAAGATGAGCTTTGAAAAAATAATTCGAATACCTAATGATAGAATAGCTGTATTAATTGGAAAATCTGGCAGTGTTAAATCTAAAATTGAACAAATTTGTCATGTAACCCTAGATATTGATGGTGATTCTGGGGAAGTTTTGATTAGATCAAATGATGATGTTGAAAAAATTGAACCATTCAAAGCAATGGAAATTGTAATTGCCATTAGTAGAGGATTCTCTCCAGAAAATGCAATGACTTTGATTAAAGGAGAAAATACTTTACATGTTATTGATTTAAGAGAATTTACTGGAAAATCTAGTTCAAATATTGAAAGAATTAAAGGGAGAATTATTGGAGAAGGTGGCAAGGCAAGACGAAATATGGAAAATCTAAGTGGAACTCTAATCTCAGTTTATGGAAAAACTGTTTCATTAATTGGAGATCCAAACCAACTTCGATCAGCAGTAGATGCAATTTCTTCAATATCAAGCGGAAGTATGCATGGAGCAGTTTACAACAAGTTAGAAGCAGCAAATAGACGAGGAAAACAAGAAAAGATGAAACTATGGGAAGATCAAAATGTCTTCGATTAAGGAAAAATTTAACCAAATCTCCCCAAGTGAGTTCTTTTATAGGAATAGGGATCTTGCTGGTTTTAGTAATCCTTCAAGGTCATTATATACAGCAGTAAGGGAATTTGTAGAAAATGGCCTCGACGCATGTGATCAAAAAGGTATTCTTCCTGACCTTCGCTTAACAATAAAGGCAGTTGAACCTGACAAACCTGACCCAAAACCATACATTTTAACTGTAAAGGACAATGGTCCCGGAATTGAATCAAAACATATTCCATTGGCATTTGGAGTAGTACTTTATGGGTCAAAATTCGGATTAAAACAAGCAAGAGGAATGTTTGGTTTAGGAGCAACCATGGCAATTCTTTATGGACAAATTACAATAAACAAACCTGTAACCATCAAAAGTTCAGCAGATGGAAGAATATCCGACGAATTTGAGTTATTGCTAGATATTCAAAAGAATAAACCTGTTATTTTAAAACATAAAACTAAAGAAGTTTCAAAAACAGGTCTTTCCATTAGCATTTTTCTAGAAGGTGATTATTCAAAAGCCGGTTCCAAAATTAGAGATTATGTTTATCAAACATCTCTTATTACTCCATATGCTTCTATTACTTTTGAGGATCCTAAAGGGGAAAAATATCACTACCCTCGAATGATCAATACAATGCCAAAATCTCCAACCATTATTAGACCTCATCCATATGGAGTTGACGTTGAAACCATTAGAAGAATGATGGTTGAATCCCAGTTTGCAATTCCAACAATAGATGACGCAATGATTGAAAAAGTTAGAAAAGATTTGGGTCTTTCAAAAAAGAATTTTAGTTTTACAGCAATAATGGATAAAGCTAGGAAACGTTGGAAAACTCTTTCTAGACAAGTAAGAGTTGTAGTTGCTTTAATGTCATTTCTTAAAATGGATTTTGAGAAACTAAATAAAATAAGGATTGAGGATGTAGATGTTCCAAATAAAAAATTAGTATATTGGGACTTTGGAGATTCTACATCAAAATCAGTAGATATGGATCCTGAAAGCCAATACTACAAACAATTAGCAAACACCGTTCAAGGAGAAACTTTGATTGCTTTTTTGACAAAAAAGTTCCAAAGAGTAGGTCCTACTACCGCAGTAAAATTTGCAAAATTTGCCGGATTTAAGCCTGAAAAACGTCTTGGAACAATGACCAACGTAGAACTTGCCAAACTATGCAATTCTTTACAAAAATTTGATGACTTTATGACTCCTGACTCTAGTTGTCTTGCACCCTTGGGAGACATGCCACTAGAGAAAGGAATGAGGAAATTTTTCAACCCCGATTTCATAAGTGTTATCCAGCGTAGTGCATCTGCATATTCAGGATTTCCATTTATTGTAGAAATGGGAATAGCTTATGGTGGCGATATAACAACACGTGGAATCAAAGTGTATCGATTTGCTAATCGCATTCCATTACTTTATGATGAAGGAAGTGATGTAGTCTTAAAAGTTGTAAATGATATTGATTGGAGTCGCTATAAAGCAAAGGGGGATCCTCCCTTGGTTATTGTATCACATGTTTGTTCTACTAGGATCCCATACAAAACTGCAGGAAAGGAAAATGTTGCCGATAGACCAGAAATCGAACGAGAATTAAAATTGTCCATCCAATTCATTGCTAGAAAATTATCTGTCTTTATGAATAAAAGAGGTCAAGCAGAAGCTGCAAAAAAGAGGGCAAACCTTTATGCAAAATATGTTCCTTTAATCGCCCAATTCTGTACAGAACTTGCGGGAAAGAAAAAAGAACCAAATTTCCAAAAATTATTACAAGAGGAGAAACCCATAGTAAATGAGTAAAAAATCTGAAAGCAAGACAAAGGCATTAAGTAAAAAGGCTCAAGAAAAACAAAAAAATATTCTTGAGATGCTTAAAAACCATGGAGCAAAAATCTATGATGAATTAGATAACGGGCAATTTCCAAAATTTTCCATTCCCAGTAGATCAGTCAGTAACATTGTTTATGATAAAAAAATACGTCAATACGTTTTAGGAAACGCTACAGCTCTTCGGAGTTCAAAAAATACCTCCCAATTAAGATCTTTTACACAATTGATGTGGCTTGCATTTTTTGCAAATAGATTAACAATTGAAAAAAAATCATCAACCTTAAGAGATATTTATTATTCTTCTCAGGCTTTTGAAATTGATTTTGAGGATCAGGGTGAATCAGATAGTATTATTGTGGATTTAGAGGCAGTAACCTCAAGAGCACGAGAAGACTTTCATATCTTTCCTGAAGAACGTAGTTCTATTTTTGGTGACTTGAACATTGAATATACAATTCCAGGATATGAGGGAAAAACAATGAACTTGTCAAACCATCCTGATGGTTATGCGATAGGTCCAAGTTTGACTACAGCAGAATTAGTTGATACAACTGCTGAAATTGTTATTGCAATCGAAAAAGGTGGATTGTTCACAAGATTTGTTGAAGAACAAATTGATAAAAAATTCAAGGCGATTATTATTAATACTGGCGGACAAGCTCCACGTTCTACAAGAACTCTTTTGAAAAGACTACATGCTGAAATGAAACTGCCGGTTATTATTTTAACAGATGGTGACGTGTATGGAGAACATATCGCCATGGTAATAAAATCAGGTTCTGCTAACGCTGCACATCTTAGAGAATTAACAGTTCCAGATGCAAAATGGGTTGGCGTGTGGGCTACAGATATTGAAAAATATAAACTACCTACTATCCCAATGACGGAATCTGATATTAAGCGATGTCATGATTTACAAAAAGATCCTAGATATCAAGATGGAATATGGAAAAAAGAGTTGGACGTATTTTTACGAATTAAAAGAAAAGCTGAACTTGAGGCATTCTCAAAGTATGGATTGACAAATATTACTGAAAAATATCTACCACAAAAATTAGAATTAGCAAAAAGTCTCTAACCTTTTTTGATTCTTAAAGTCAAAACGCCATTTCTATATTTGAAATCAAAGATCTGCATATCAGTGGATCCTTCAATTGGAATTTCTTTTGAAAAATTTCCCGTACCGCGTACATACAAAACTCCATCAATTAGTCTTACCATTATTTTATCTTCAGGCCCTGGAACTTCTGCTACAAATACAAAATCACCGTCACCCTTAATGAGATCATAAACCCAATTTTTTGGTTCTACTTCTCTTGCTGAAAATGCTGGTTTTTGGTCTTTTGTCATTTTCTTTAATACTCTTACCCAATAAAACATAGTAACTCCAGCCACTCCAATCAAAATGAAACTTACAAATCCTTCACCTGATCTTTGAGTCATTACATAAATTATTCCAAGAAATAGAATAATCATTATAGGAATTACAAAATTTAATGATTGTTCATTTGAATATACTCCCTTGGAACTTGCCAAACAGAAAAAATCAGTATTTGCCAAATATAAAGTATCTTTGGTTTTTATTGTCAAAAGTTATGGCTGATTTGTTGTCTGATGGAAAACAAGCAGATAAACTAACCATAAAAGAAATTATTTTAAAGGGCACAATTATTGCATCTTTTGTAATTATTCCATCTCTTTCTACATTCTTTTTGTTTTGGTGGATTTTGGATGATCTCCTTCAAGCAATAATAATCGGTGGAATCGTTCATTTTATCGCCATGGGATTTTCTTTAAAAATATCAAGGAAGTTCTTTACTAAAAAACGATTTTCATAATTACACTTTATTTATTCGAGATTCTCTTCAAAACCCATGGACACCTCTCAAATTGAAGAGAAACTAGTTTCTGAAATTAAATTAAATTCTATGCAAGCTAAAACATTTCTCTTGATTACATGTTATGGGAAAATGAACAAATCACAAATTGCAGAAAAACTAAACATTTCAAAAGATCTTGCCTTAAAAACATCTAAGGAGCTTATGGCATTAGGTGCCTTTATCGATATTTCTGAAACAGAATTTGAGGCAATGCATCCAAGATTTACTGCCGTCAATATGTATAGAAGATTATGTGAAAAAGAGAATATTGAATTTAAACGAAATAAAATAGTTGATAGTATCGGCGTAATACTTGAAAAACCTTATGATGATGCAAGAACTAAATAATGCTAGCCATTGGCTTACAACATTGAGTATAGATACAGAGTCTTGTAAACATCAACCAGTATACTTTGGAGTGGTTAACATCAACATTGACGAGAAAACCATAGGTTCAGTTGATGTTTGGAGATGTGCTAAATGCAAAAAGAAATTTTGTGAGGAAAAACAACTAGGAATTGAGGAAATTTCTGAAACTGTGGGTATGCCAAAAATAGACCCAGATGCAAATTGGGCAGTATCAATATGTAAACTTCAACAGAGTAAATACAAGTGGAAATTAGTCAAGTTAAAAGAAAATGGTGAAATCAAGCATGAATGTCTCGATGAGAATGTCATCGCATTAAAAGTCAAGGATTTCAAAGTTGAGGATGATAATCACTGGAGCTTTTTGGTAGATGATCACATTAACAAGGCAGTAGAAATTTAATTTTTACCATGAACCTTAAAGTTAATATCAATAACGTTCATGGAAGCCAAATGGCAGCAAAAATAACAGGAAATTTTACAATTGATGATCATTCTTTTAGATTCACTGCCATTGCTTTTGGTAGAATTGGAGGACAAAACATAGGAGCAAAAATATCAAAAACTAGTGAAAAAAAATTAGTATCACTAGGCTACAATATTGATGATGTAATAATACAATTGCAGAAAAATCTTCTCCATGGTGATCTATCCCTTCCAGAAGGGTTGAAAAGAGAATCTTTTGTTGATGACTAAAATTCTGCCTCTTCTAGAGCTTTGGAGCAAGCACATTCCCTTGTGGTAGGAATTTTTTCAATTAAGTTCGCCAAAATATTTTTTGTTCTTTTAACATTTTTTTCAAGTGTATCTAATACTTCTTTTGCAGTAACGGGTTTTTCTGCCCATACATCATAATCAGTTACTGTAGATAATGAAGCATAACACATTTGGGCCTCTCTTGCCAGCTGACATTCAGGTACTAAAGTCATTCCAATAATATCTGCATTTATGGTTTTATAGAATTTTGATTCTGCTTTGGTTGAAAACCTTGGACCCTCAATGCATACATAAGTACAATCTTTGTGGATTATGTCACCTTGTTCCACTACTACTTTTTCAATTGATGCTTGTAATTCTGGACAAAATGGATCTGCAACTGAGATATGAATAACTCTGCCATCTTCAGAAAAGGAACCTATTCTTGATTTGGTGAAATCCAAAAATTGTATCGGTAATGCAAAATGACCAGGCTCAATCTCTTCTTTTAAACTTCCAACAGCCGATGGTGCAATAATTCTTGAAATTCCCAATTCCTTGAAAGCCCAAATATTTGCCCGATAGTTTATCATGTGTGGAGCAATGGTGTGTTTCTTTCCATGTCGTGGCAAAAAAGCAATTTTTCTTCCTTTAAAAATTCCTATTGTTATTGGATCTGATGGCTTTCCATATGGTGTGTCAATTGTAATTTCTTGTGGATTTTCAAGCAACCCTGAATCATAAATTCCTGTGCCACCAAAAATTCCAATCTCCACATCTTTTTCCATTAGTATTTCACCAATGATTTACACTTGTATTGACTAATTCCTTTCATTCCTCCTAACTCTGTTAATTCAATAATAAATGCAAAACCTGTGATCTTTCCCACCTATCTTCTCGATTAATTTTGCAGATGCTTTTGCAGTTCCACCTGTGGCAAGTAAATCATCGCAAATAATGATTCTTTGACCTTTGCTAATTACATCTTTTTGAATTTCAATTGTACCTTTACCATATTCAATTTTATATGACAACTTGATTGTTTTCCCAGGTAATTTTCCGGCTTTTCTTATCATAATCATTCCTTTATTGTATCGAGCAGCAAGAATTCCTGCTAGTAAAAATCCCCTCGATTCAATTCCTGCAAACAAATCAATATCCTTAGGATGAAAAAATTTTGAAAATTCATCGGCAATATATGATAATGAAGAAGGATCCTTCAAAATGGGAGTAAAATCACGAAACAATATTCCTTTTTTAGGAAAATTTGGATATTCTGTAATTTTATCTCTAAGATTCATTCTTTAATTCTAAATTATCTGAAATAAAATTGTTTGACGCTACTTTAATTCAAATGTTGTTTCAGCAGTGTTATATGCATCAGTTGCTTTGAATGTATAAATTCCAGGAACAATATCTGGTGGTATAATCCAAGGTATGATTATCTTCCCCTCAGCTGAGGCCACGAATGACAATTCGATAATGTCTCCTTTTTCTGGGATAATTTCGATAGATACTGTTTGTTTAGCACCTAATACCCGAATGGTGATAGTTTTTCCTACTGCTGGAATTTGATCACCCTCTACCACCGTTATCACCATCCCCTCTACTGCGATTGAAGTTACCTCGATTTCTATCAATTCAAAATTTGAACCGCTTTTGGCCTTAATTTTCCACATTCCAGGCTCTGCCTCAGAAGGCAATCTAAAGGAATTTTCGGTAATCTTTCCATTTTTGTCCGAAAAACTTTCTTTTACTTTTACTTCATTTTCATCAGGATCTATCAACGTTAATGTAAAAAGAACATTCGGTTTTGTTTCACCCAAAATTAAAATTGCTTCTCCAGGTTCATAAGTGAATTTGGTGGTAACAATACTGATTTCACCTGACCCTGTTTGGAGACCAACTGTGAAAGTTTCGGTGCTCTTTGTATTTCCCTTGCTGACTATTGCCGAATAAATTCCTGAAGAGAATCCGTCAAGGTCCAAAGTGTAACTTCCTCTTCCATCAGGTTCTAAGGTTATCGAAATGGATTCTCCTTTTGGTTTGTCTGAGGGATCAATTATTAACAAACTTACCAATTCTGATGGTTTGCCAACAAGTGTAATTATTGCTTCTTCTGATGATTTATAATTTAACTTATCAAATTCCAAATTTATAGGAATTGATGGAAGTTCACCTAATCCTGCATAAATGAATTCTTTGTGTTTACCTTGAGTGGCAATTAATGTCCAAGTTCCTTCTTTATCCAAACTGGCAGTTGTGGAATACTCAAACTCTACTATTCCTGTATCATCTACTTCGAATATGTCGGAAATTTTTTCATCACCCAAAGGATCCTTAAGAATTAGTTCTATTGGTTGGTTTGGTAAGGCTGTTCCATTATATCTCATAGTCTCACCTGGTATAAATTTCAAGTTCGTAGGAGCAATTACAATTACTTTAGAAGATTCTACTGTCCATGTTTTTAAGATATTTTCTCTTCCATCTGTAATTTCCACACTGTATTTTCCAAATGGAGTGTCAAGAGGGACAATTATTGGTTCAGACAACTTCCAAGTTCCCTTTGCATCAACCTCTGCAGTTCTTGTGTTGGTTACTTCGTTGTCTGAATTTGTAACAGTAGCAGTTATTGCACTTCCTGGTTGAGCAGTACCAGATATCTCCAAAAAGTCTCCTCTGTACATGACCTCTGGTATTCCTTTAATGGTAAGTTTCACAATTTCTGATGAGGGTATTTTTGTTCCTTTATCTCCTATTCTAAGACTGATTGTTTCTTCTTCGCCGCTTTTGTCTTTAACAAAAAAATCTACTCTTTCAGCTTTTTGATTATCTGGAATTTGAAAAGTAGTCATAAAATGACCCTTTTTATCAGTATCAATAAATCCTAACTTCTTGGTATCTATAAAAAATTCAAATTTTTGTAGTGAACCAAAATTATCTCCTGTTACTCTAATAGACCCTCCTGCATTTGGTTTATCTGGTATTATTCTAAAGAAGGAATTTTCAAGAACTCCCTTACCAGTATTCATTGGTGTCGAAACATTATCTGTCCAATCCTTAGCGATAGATTTTCCGATTTCTATCTGTTCGCCCTTTTCATCTAAAGCTTTCCAATTAATTCCAGGTTTTGATTCATTTGTTTTAACACCAAATTTAACAGATTCTCCTTGCTTAACTGATTCAGCTGAAGTAAAAATAATAACTCCTACTGGCGTCTTTTCCCCAAGCCAACCTTTTTCAGTTTTAAAAGATTCAAAATTATAATCACTACCCAACCATATTCTAAATGAGTATACTTCTTCTTTTCCCTCGTTGGTAAATTCTATGATTGTGCCTTTCTCAAAAGCGAAACTTTTTACACCTATCTCATCTTCTGCATACGCATTAATTGTAATTGATATTACTGATAATGCAAATATCAAAATTAAAGAAAGGAAAATCCCTCTCAAAGAGGAGTCACTCATAAGAACTATCTGCTTCATCTCTCAATTACACCTTAAAGGATATTTTTCCTTTTCGAATTTTTAATTTGAGTATTAATCATAAGAAAACTTTTTTAATCTCTTTTTTTGGGCTTTTGAAATTTATCTATATCAATCTTGATAGCAGCATTTTGGTATTGTCTAATTCTTTCAGCAATTAAGCGGTAAAGTGACCTGAATTGATCTTTAGTTTTATCTGAAAGAAAATCAGTCTCCTCCAAAGTAATTTTTTCACAAATATACCTTGTAATCTCTTCATTATCAAATTCATTCCAATCATCGTCTTTGTGTTCCTCCCAAATTGCCCTTAAATTTTCCAATACTCCCTTCTTATTCTTGGAAATCACCTCTTCAGAGGTAAGATTTGAGTATCCTTCATGCCTAAGTTTAATTTCATATGTTTGGTTAACTGCATAAAGATAATCCTCAAGAACGATATAATCTTCAATGGATTCTATTGTTTTTCCCTCTTTTTCAAAAAATATCGTTTGAATTGGAGAAAACTCATTTGATGTAAGTTGAGAAGAAATTTGTTTTGATTCTTCTGTATTATCTAATAAAACAAATGTATTGTATCCATGATTTCTATAGAATATCGCAAGTGGTAATACTGCCATTTTATTAAAAGCCGATACAATGTTTAGTGGATTCATTGAAATGTTTGGGTCTTGTAAAAACTTGTCAAAAGAATTTAGATACATGGAATCAGACATTGTTTCTACAATAATAACAGGTCGAGAATTTCTACCAATCTCTCTATCTATAATGGATTCAACTAATCCTCTTGATAATCCATAAAGGATGGGTGTAAGTGTACTATCATCAGCATTCCAATAGTCATAAAAGATTCGACTAAGGTGTTTTCTTTTATCTAGTTCTACAACCAACAAATTTCCAGGTGTATAATCAAAAATCATGAATGGTGAATGTGTTGCATATAGAACTTGATTAGATCCTGCTAGGTTCTTTAAAAGATCACAAATCCCCTTTTGCTGAGTTGGATGAAGATTTCTTGCAGGCTCATCTAAAAGTAGTATTGCCTCTTTTAGCTCAGCTCTCTGAGTTTCTGCAGCAAAGTTTACAATAAAAGAAAAAGTCCATTTAAAACCTTCAGCTCTTCTATTTAACAAACCAGTGTTTGTTACAGTCCCATCTTTGTGAACATCTGAAATTACAACACTCATGATGTTTCCGGGATTGTATCTTAAATCGACATGAATTGGGTCTCCTTTCCATGTGGGGTTTAGCTTTTTAGTTAATCTATTACTACCCGCATTAAGGAGTTTGATAGATTTTGATGGACTGTTCTTTACTTCTTCTAATTCATTAATGTCCAATTCTGCCAAATAGAAAAGATTTCTGACAGTTTCTGCTTTGTCAAATTCTTCGACATATTCTATTGATTCTACTCTTTCCCCTTTTTCTTCGTGGAGGTATTCATTCAAATTGATATTTCCATAGATTTTTTTATAATCTGAAAAATATACAAACCTCGGATGCAATTCAGCAGAAATAAAATTCTCTAAAGCGATCTTTTCACTACCACCTGAAAGTAAATTGGAAAATTGGTTTTCACTACTAGAGTAAATTTTGTCCCACTCTTCGATTACTTTTGGGTCTTGCATTGCGACTACGTGAAATTGGTTATTAAACTCGGCCAAACCCGTATCAAAACTTGCTTGATTTTTTGGAGGTGGATCTTCAAAAAATTTTGTATTAACCTGTATTCGAAGATGATTTGGAATAGTTTCTAAAAATTCTAACATCCGTTTGGTAAAATTATCCCAAGAATTTAATCCGTCGTCAGATTTTTCGCTGATTTTTACATTTTCAAATTCATACTGAACTTCAGGTTTTTTATTTGTCCTAAACAATTTAATTTTCTTTATCTCAGGTAAATTTGGAAATTTTTCCTTAACAATACTAGTCTCATTTGAGTTTAAATCAAAATCTCCTTCTACTATACTAATTTCTTCTTTAAGCTCTTCAGCCATTTCATCACAAAGATCTAACTCTGAGACGCTTTCATCTTTATTTAATAGAGTAAGGGACTGCAAGATTGTTGTTTTTCCACTTTCATTTTTCCCAACAAAGGCTGCCAAATCACCAACAGTTATTTCACCTGAATCATGAATGCAACGAAATGCCCTAACTCGAAATTTTCTAAGTCGCATCTAGCGATACTTAGTTGACTACGATTTAACTCATTCGTCAAATTACTCTTAACTTTGAATTTTGCTAAATAGATATAGGGGAATCACCTATGAGATATCAAAATGGCCAGGGGAGTAACTTATGTTGTGTATGTCTTTCCAATAGTTTTTTCTGTAATTTTTGGTTCTATAGTGATGATAGATATTCTTCAAGATTCTGGACGTGAACTAAATTTATTGCAAATTGGTTCAATTGGAGAAAGCTCTCCTAATGAATCACTTAAAATTATTGGATTGGAAAAACAATATTCAATTTCAGAACCTGTTCAAATTCAAGTTATAGTTGATGATTTATCGTTTTCATGTGGAGATCTTTATGTTACAATATACACCTCTGGAAAAGAAAATTCAGTAACTCAGAGTGGCTATTTCGAACAATGTTTTGATGATAAAAATCCTTTTCTTCCAAATAAAGAAAGATTTTCGGAAATAATTGACACTCCTGGTCAGTACGAATTAGTAGTAGATATGCTTGACAAAAACCAAAAGAACAGTATAACTACAAGTGAGAAATTTACTGTAAAATAGGAATGAATTGTGTTATGATAAAAATAATAAAATTATTAAAAAATTGGTGATTAGATGGCAAAGAAAAAAATTACTCCAATTGAACAAGCAGCAAAAATCAAAGCAGAATTAGATGTTTTAAAAGAAAAAGCAAAAATTCTAAATGCTAAACCACCCAAACCAAAAAAGACTACAAAGAAAGCAGAAGAAAAACAGCCCAAAGCAAAAAAGACTACAAAGAAAGCAGAAGAAAAACAGCCCAAAGCAAAAAAGACTACAAAGAAAGCAGAAGAAAAACCACCCAAACCAAAAAAGACTACAAAGAAAGCAGAAGAAAAACCACCCAAACCAAGAAAACTAACAAAGAAAGAACTTGAAGAAATTAAACGGGAAGAAGAAAAGACACTAGAGGAAGAATTAGAAGAACAATTAACAGTTAATGAAATTGAAAATTTCCAAATTGAAAAAGTTGACATGGAAAGATTAACTGCACGGGTTTGTGATATTTTAGCTGAAAAAGAATCAGATGGAATGTTCCAAAGTGACCTCTGGAAAAAACTAAAACTTAGTAGTAGAGACGGTTCACGTCTTTCATTAAAACTAGAAAGAATGGGAACAATATATCGTGAAAAAATTCTTGAAAAAGGCCGTTGGACTTACAAATTAATTTTAAAGAAAACTCCGATTAGTACTCTATCAATTGTAAATGCTCCATGTCTTGTTTGTCCCGTGGAACAGAGATGTTCACTTGAAGGAGAGATCAGTCCTAGGTCATGTCAATTAATTGAGGACTGGGTAATTGCTGAAATGAAAAAACCTCCGAAAGCCAAATGAGATTACGAGACGCAAGACGAGACTATTATAGAAATCTAGCTCACGAGCAAGGATTCCGTAGCAGATCTGCATACAAACTCAAAGAACTAAATCAATCATATCGCCTTATTGGACCTGGTTTTTATGTACTTGATCTAGGATGCGCTCCAGGTGGATGGACTCAAATTGCAGTCAAACTGGCAGGAAACAAAGGAAAGGTAATGGGAGTTGACCTATCTTATGTTGAAGAAATACCTGGTGCCCATATTATACGAGGTAATATTGAAGATGAATCAATAGTGGATGAAATCTTAGAATATTTTGGACGTAAAGTTAACTCAGTAATTTGCGACCTTTCTCCCAATGTTTCTGGAAATTGGATCATTGATCATTCAAAACAAATTTCATTGAATTATGAATGCACAAAAATTATGGATAAAGTACTTGCACATAAAGGAAATGCAGTCTTCAAGATATTTGATGGCCAATATTCTTTGGAGTTTAGAGATTTTGTAAAAAAGAAATTTGCACGAATAAATCTCACAAAACCTCCTGCCAGTAGAAAACAAAGTAGCGAATTATACTATGTTTGTCTTGGGTATACGGGTTAATCTGAAATTACGGTAATTATTTCCTTAATGTTTGCATCTGTTCTAAAGCCAGTTGGGCTAAATGAAGTAGAACTTGCTATGAATCCATTATTTTGTAATTTATTTATTGCATCTTCTAGCTTAGGTGGCGATGATTTCATTCTGGATGCAATTTCATCCAGGGTAAAATACATTCCAGGCATTTCTGATTCTGCTAAACATTTCCTCAAAGCTTTTTCACAAGCCTTGTCTATAGTTAATTCAGAAGATTTCAAAATCATATGTTCTACAAATTCTTTATCAAAAATTTTATCAATCCATAATGTTCCTGCAATATTATTTTTAGAATCACATAATTCACAGTTAGTATTTTTTTCTAGCATTATTTTTCGATGACCACAATTCTTACATTGTGTAACATATCCTAGATTTTCTCTTTGGTCTGGTCTTTTATGCACTTTAACATAAGTTCTGTAATAATGCATATTACTTTCAACGTAAAGAGGAATAATCTCTAGTCCCAATCTACCTGCAACCATTCTAAGACATCCAAGAATTAACCTAATTGCAATTTCATTTCCGTATTCTGTTCTAATTGGAATTCCTCCATATTTTCTCTTGCATGCATTTTGAAAAAGGCCATTTAATACTTGTAAATCTGTGGCTGTACAAGACAAAATTCCACCATGCATAGTAGCTCTTAATCCACAGTCAAAAAATGGAGAGGGAGAACCAAATGGATCGATATCAACAATTGAACCTCGGTTTCCTTTTTTTGAGTACTGACTGAAAAATCTACATATCTCATTTTCCGAAAATTCAACATTTTGTAAATTATTTAATTTTCCTGAATATTTTGCTAACTCTAAAGCTGATGGATTTAAATCATTTATGATTACATTGTCTACTTTTAACTCATTTGCTACACGTAATCCTCTGGCTCCAATTCCTGATAATCCTTCAAGAAAAATTTTTGGCCCTTCAAAAATTTTTAAGAATGCGCCGTAGGCAATAATTGAAAAATCTCTACTCAATTTTGCTTTTGGATTAAAAAATGCTGGTTCTTTTGGGGGTACTGTATCTGTCATCGACTTTTTTGGAACCATTAGTTTTGTTTGACCCTCTGTAATTACTTGAAATGAATCGTCTGTAAATTGCAATGATTAATCTAATTCTATTAGATGTATAATGGTTTAATACTTGCAGTCTTTGAAAAAATTTATGCAAATTTGTGGTGTTGATGATGCTGGAAGAGGTTCTATGTTAGGGCCTCTTGTTATTGCAGGTATCTCACTAGATAAAACAAAAATTCGTAAACTTTCTGCATTAGGGGTTAAAGATTCAAAAAAACTTACAGCAAAAAAACGTGAAGAACTCTACAAGAAAATAATTTCACTCGTGGATAGTTACTATGTCGCAAAAATATCTCCCAAATCTATAGACCATAGTGTTAAAAAACATGGTTTGAATAAACTTGAAGCAAAATATATGGCAAAAGTTATATCAAAACTAAATCCTGATACCTCTTTTGTTGATTCGTGTGATGTAAATCCAAAACGATTTGGAAAAGAAATTTCCAGATTATCAAATAATAATAAAATTCGTTCTTTTCACCACGCCGATTCAAGGTTTGTTGTAGTTTCTGCAGCATCAATAATAGCCAAAGTTACTCGGGATAAGGCAATTTCTCGTCTCCGAAAAGATCATGATCTGGGGAGTGGATATCCTTCTGACCGTAAAACAATTAATTTTGTCAAAAAATATTACAAGACTCAAAAAATCATGCCTACTTTTGTGCGTAAAAGCTGGAAGCCCACTCAAAAAATCATGGATAAACACTAGACTTGAAATTTAGCAATTACAATAGCATGATCCTTATCATAGGGATGTAAATCAATTGTTTGTAAAATATTAAAATTTTCTTTTATTTTTTGTATCTCTTCATTGATGATTTGCTTGGGTGGTTTTGTTACATCAATGCTTCTAGTTTTGATTACTAGAAATAAATAACCATTTTTTTTAAGATACATTTTACAATTTGTAATTGCTATTTCAGTTTGATCTGGTTGAGCAATATCTACATACACTATATCCACTTTCCCAAACATAGAAAAATACTCTTCAGGTTTTCTAGCATCTTGTAAAATTGGAATAATATTTTTTCTGTATGTTGCTACTCTATCTAAAAAATCTCTTGCTACTCTACTTGCATGCTCAATACCAAAAATAATTCCATTGGGTCCAACAATATCTGAAATATGACTAATAGTAGTTCCTGTAGATACACCAAGATATAATACTGTAGATTTATTTTGAAATGGAAAAACTTCTAGTCCATTCATAATTGCTGCAGCTAATTTACTTCTAAAGGGTTCCCAGAGTCTGTACTCTATTCTTTTTTTTGTAATTAATTTTTCTTTGTAAACTTGGTTTCCCACCACTAAATTTTCAGTGGCTAATTTTTTTTGTCCTTCTGATTTTATCCAGAAAAATCCCTGATTACCTTCTTCCAAACTTCTTTCTCTTTTTATTCTTATTTTGTTTAGAGCTTCTTCTTTCGGTATGAGGTTTGTTGTCTTTTCTCCTAGAATCATTTCGACCTCTACTAGAAAATCCATCACCTCTCCTATCAAAATCTCTTTTATCTTGCCATGAAGAATCAAATCTTTTTGTTTCTCTCTCAGGAGGATTTTCGTATTTTTCACCAATTTCTTTTACCCTGACATTTAGTTTTTCAAGAAGGGATTCATTAATTCCCTCGCCATACACATCTACTCTTCCTGCTATAACGGCCTTGGCTGCAATTGCTCTTGCAATTTTTCCCCTTTGCCATCTAGGCGCTGCATGTACCAATGTATGTTGGAATAATATTCCATGTTTTGGGGGCTGGGCTCCTGTCTTCAAGGATCTAAACAGTGCTTTTTCAGCACCTATTACCTGAACTGTACTTGCAGGCATGGATGCAAGTTTTACTAAACTTCCAGCTCTTCCAAGAATTCTTGCACCTACTGCTGGTCCTAGTATTGCTGAAAGGTTTGGTGCAACAATTCCCATCTCTGACTCAACGTGTTCTTCTAGATTTTTTCTAAGCTCATGAAGGTCCAACATTTGCTGTGCCATAAATTGAACAATTTTCAAATTTTTTTCTGAAATATCTCCTCCTCTGCTTTTTGATGCAACCAAAGATAACATTTCTACTTTTGAATCTGCAAATCCTGCATCTTCAAAAACTTTTTTTGTTAAAGAGTCACGTTTTCCTGCAATAACAATTTGGGCATATCCGTTAATACTATCAATTACGTTTTCTAATTCTGGAAAATGCAATCCATACCATTCTCTTAATCTTGAGCTAAGAGCGTTTGCAATTTTATCAATTTCATCTAGTGAGCCAATTGCTTGAATAATATGCAAGTCTGGACTTTCAGATATTTTGGTAACTTTGGAGGAGGACAATCCAATGGCAAACTCTCTTAATTTACTGAGGGTTTCAGGAATATTTTCAGCAAATCCTGAGTCTACTATTATTTGGGGTTTGGATGATTGAATTTTCTCTAATTCTTCCTCTTCCATTAGTTGAATATCGATAGAATTTTTTTTTAGTAAATAAACTAAAGACGAATCATTTGTTGTGACTCCTCGTTGAAGTAAACTTAGAAAATCCACCAATTCATATAACTTAGTTTCTTTATTTTTAACAGAAAGATAATCCATTACCGGATCAGAGAATGGGAATGTTTTTTCAAGTTTATCCTCCTTGAAAACCGAAATTCCAAATTCCGTTAAAATTACAGAATACATGGATTGTTGATTCAAGGTCACCTTTAAAAAAGGTAACAGATAAGATCCGACTCAACTGTTATATTCGAATCTACATGTATGATTCAAAGTGGAAGCCAGTTTAGCTACTTCAGTGGGTGAAATTCATCTAGAACGTCCAGCTATGCTTGCATCTGGAATTTTAGGTATTTCTTTAGATGTTTTTAAAAGACTTTATCGCTCGGGAGCTGGAGCAATAGTTACCAAGTCTCTTAGTAAGGAACCATGGGAGGGATATCAAAATCCAACTATTTTCAGCGTAAATGGAGGTGGATGGTTAAATGCAATAGGCCTTTCAAATCCCGGTGCATCTAATTTTGCAAAAATGATAGAACCTAATAGAGACATTCCAATAATTGTTAGTCTTGTTGGTTCAATCCCTGAAGATTTTGAATTAATGGTAAAGGAATTTGTTAATTGTAAAGTTGCAGGTTTCGAATTAAACCTATCTTGCCCTCATGTGGCAAAAGTAGGTTTAGAAGTTGGAGATGATCCAGAATTGGTCAAAAAAATTGTGAGTATAATAAAAAAATCTACAAATGTTCCAGTAATTGCAAAGATTGGTTTGGGAACTACACATTATCTAGATACGGTAGGCACAGCCATAGATTCTGGAATTGATGCAATTACTGCAATTAATACTGTTAGAGCAATGGCAATTGATGTAGAAACTCAGCAACCTGTCTTAAGCAATAAATTTGGTGGACTTTCCGGAACTCCAATTAAACCAATTGCTCTTCGTTGTGTTTATGAAATTTCATCAAAATACAACATTCCAATAATTGGATGTGGAGGTGTATCTACATGGGAAGATGCAATTGAATTTTTCCTTGCAGGGGCATCTGCAATTCAGGTTGGGAGTGCCATTGGAGATAGATGGATGAATGTTTTCAATGAGATTAATAATGGAATATTACAATACATGGAAAAAAAGAGTATTTCAAGAATTCAGGAGATAGTGGGACTTGCAAAGAAATCATAATTATCCCACAATTTGTAAAATAGAAAAGGTAATTGATGAAACTCCAACTGTTAGAACTTTGGTGTTCTCTGATGAAATAATGTCAAATGTTTTGCCAGGACAATTTGCTATGGTATGGATTCCTGGAATCAACGAGTTACCAATGAGTGTAATGATATCTCAAGAAACAGGCAAGGCCGCCTTCACCGTTAGAAAACATGGGACTGCATCAACTGGATTGTTTAACCTCAATGTGGGACAACCAATTGGGATAAGAGGTCCGTATGGTAATTCATTTGATTTGAAAAACGGAAAACTTTTGCTTGTTGGTGGTGGAACGGGTCTAGTCCCAATGATGAGATTACTGACTTTTGTAAAACCAACTGATAATGTTACTCTCATAATTGGAGCAAAATCAAAAGGTGAAATCTTTTTCGAAGATTTAGCCAACAATTTGTTGAAAAACAATCCACACAACGTAATTGTAACAACTGATGATGGATCTTATGGCGAAAAGGGCTTGGTTACTGACGTGGTTGAAAGATTGGTCAACCAAAGTAGATTTGATGCGGTGTATACCTGTGGTCCTGAAATAATGATGTACAAAACAGTCCAACTTGCCCATTCTAGGGGATTATTTGTCCAAGCAAGTCTTGAGCGTATGATGAAATGCGGTGTGGGAATTTGTGGAAGTTGCTGTATTGGTGAAGATTTAGTTTGTAGAGATGGCACTGTTTTTGATGGCGATCATCTTTCATCTAATAATGAATTTGGGCATCTTTACAGAAATAAGGCTGGAATTTTAGAAAAATATTAAATTAAACCAGCAAGGTTTAAAATAAATCAGGAAATTATTGCCTTAAAGGAAATGGGTAATCCAAAAATTGTTTTAACAGCAGATAGGACTCTAATGTCAACATATCGTGGTTTATCTTTGGCTACCTTTTTTGGATGTGCACCAGCAATTGATCCTCACAGAAATAAAAACAGCTTTTGGTACAAAATTCTTAAAAATCAAGTAACACCAAAAATCCTCTTTGACTTTATCTGTAATTACATTCCTCACACTAATGGTGTAGCAAACTATGCTCCATATGGATTAAGAAAACTAGAAGCAGGATTGCTTAGAGATGGTTTTCGAAGAGATGAGGTCGTTGTTGCTCATCCTGATCATATTGAAGAATTCATAGGCCCCGAAACTCAAGTAGTTGGAACGTATGAAATGGATCCTCTTGGAATGGGTCCTGTTACCATGACCTTTACCTATGGTAGAAAACAAATCTCATATGATGAATTATACAATACAGAATTACACTATAGAATAAAGGCTGCTATACAAAAAACTGGAAGTAAAGCAAAAGTAATTTCAGGCGGTTCTGGTACTTGGCAATATAATTATGATCCTGAAAAAATTGAAGAGTTTGGAATTTATGCTATTTTAGAAGGAGAGCTTGGAGGAATTGCTCCCGAAATTGATGGACATGCTGGTAGATTCTTCAATTATTTGATTAATGGCGATTTTGAAAACATGGATCCTTTCAGAAAACGAAGTGATTTCAAAGTAAACATTAAAGAATTTGAAAGAAACGAAAAAAAAATTCATGGAAGATTTGTTAATTTCTGGGATAGACCAGACATTGAGGAAATTCCAGACATCCTTGAACCAAGTATGCATGGAATGGTTGAGGTAATGCGAGGGTGTGGAAGAGGTTGTAAATTTTGCGATGTAACTTTAAGATCCTTAAGATACTATCCTCCAGAAAAAGTTAAGAGAGAAATTGAAGTAAACATGAAAAAAGGTGGTGCCACTTCTGCTTGGATACACAGTGATGATATCTTTGTCTATGGAATGGATCCAAGAACTGCAAAAGGAATGGAACCCAACCGTGAAGCACTTGAGGAACTTTTCACTGCAATCATGTCAACGGGAGTGAAACATACTAATCCAACTCATGGTACCTTAGCTGGTGCTATTGCAGATGAAAAACTAATCCCAAATCTATCTAAAATTATCAAATCTGGTCCAGATAACGTGATTGGAGTGCAGGCTGGGTTGGAAACGGGTAGCTTGAGATTAATTGAAAAATATGCAGACAGAAAACTTGCGCCCTATTCACCTGAAGAATGGCACTGGGTAGTAAAAGAGAGTGTTAAAGTATTAAACAAAGATTATTGGATTCCTGCGTTTACTTTGATTATGGGTTTAGATAATGATGAAACTCCAGAAGATTCATGGGAGACAATTCGTCTGATAAGTGAATTAGAACATGAACAACCAGAGTCAATGTTTACTACTACTGCTTTAACATTTGTTCCAATAGGATTACTAGAAAAATCAGAATTCTTCAACATCGGAAGTGAAATGTCCCCTGCACAATTAGGTGTATTATACAAAACTTGGCAACATAATTTCAAATATGGCATTAAAAAATTCATGATTAAAACAGGAGCTAAAGGCCCTCAAAGATACTTCTTTAACGCATTAGCAAGAACCCTTGGTGGTATTCCATTAGGTGCTATGGAAAAATATGCTAGAAGAAAAAGCCGAGAACACGAATTAGTCATAGAAAAAATAAAGGTCAAATACTGGTAATTTCCAAATACATAAATTCCATAAATACGTGGTTTAATCATGGCAACTCACGGTTCGCTTACAAAAGCAGGCAAAGTTAGAGGTCAAACCCCTAAAGTTGAGGGACGAAAAATTACAGGTACAAATTCAAGTCTTAGAAACAAAAGCAACTTTAGAAAAAGATTCGTGCTGGGAAGATTTCCTGGACAAAACAAACCTGGTCAACGAAGAAAGAGACGATAAACCTTCTTCATTAATTTAAGCTACGTCGTACTGAGTTTTCTTGAAACAGTTATCTTATAAAATACTGTACCGTACTATACCGCATGGAAGATTTAAGATTAGATAGTTTATCAGGTGTAGGACCTGTATCCACAAAAAAATTAGCCGACGCAGGTATTCATAATATTATGGATCTCATTGTTAGAGGTCCAGTAGAAATTTCAGAAATAACTGGAATGGGAAAAGATACTACAGAAAAAATTGTCGACAAAGCACGTCAACACTTAGTTGAGGGCGGATTAATTTCAAAAGACTTTGTCAGCGCAAGTGAAATCTACAAGCGAAGACAAGATATTGGCAAAATTACAACTGGTACTAATTGTTTAGATACGTTATTTGATGGTGGTATTGAAACACAAGCACTAACTGAAGTTTACGGTGAGTTTGGATGTGGAAAGACACAGCTATGTCTTACTATGTGTGTTCAAGTTCAAAAATCAAAAGAAGAAGGCGGACTAGAAGGTGGAGTCATATACATTGATACTGAAAACACTTTCAGACCTGAAAGAATTGTATCAATTGCCAATGCAAATGATATGGATCCACAAAAAGTTCTTGATAATATTATCGTTGCACGTGCATATAACAGTGCACATCAAACATTAATTCTTGAAGAAGTTGGTCCTCTAATTAAAGAAAACAATATCAAATTAATTATTGTAGATTCTGCAGTTGGATTATTCCGTGCTGAATATCTGGGAAGAGGAACACTAGCAAGCAGACAACAAAAACTAAATCATTTTGTTCATCTGTTATCTCGTATTGCAGAAACTTACAACTGTGCTGCGCTTATGACCAATCAAGTCATGGCATCCCCTGATGTCTTCTTTGGAGATCCAATCCGTCCAATAGGAGGCAATGTAGTCGCACACACAAGTACCTATAGAATCTACTTCAAGAAATCAGGCAAAAAAAGAATTGCACGAATGGTGGATAGTCCTCATCATCCAGAAGAGGAAGTAATTTTTGCTTTGGGTGAGGCAGGAGTAGTAGATGCAGAAGAGACAGAAAAGAAAACCAAAAAGACTGCTATAAAAAAAGAGACCAAAAAAACAACAAAAAAGATTGCATCTAAAGAAACAGTTGAAGCACCAAAGGTACCATTAGTTGAGACACCTGAGATAATAACCACTGATGGACCTGAACAATCAACAGTTGAGACACCTGAGGTATTGGCTCTCTCAGAAGCACTTGATGAAGAGTTTAGTGATTCTGCCCCCACAGATGTATAGAGAATTTTTTTCTTTTTTCTTGTACTCTTAAATTATCTTTAGAAATAGTTTAATTGAATTTTGTAAAAATATATGGTGTATCTACCGATTGATCAAATGTCCATACAGTAGGTAAAGTTATTGTTTTGATTATCTTCAAATCATTTTTATCAATAATTGATTCCCATCCTCCCTCTGACATATTTGTAGACACATTGCCAGAAAAATATTTTTTAGAATAGGTTCCAGTAAATGTCATACCTGTATTTTTTTTAAGATAAGGAATTTTATTTACTTTTTCAATAATACTACTAGCAAAAATGTCACCACCCATTTGAGGGAGACCTCCAATAAAAAATACTGGATGCTGTAATCTTAGACCTGAATAATCAAATTCTACTGCATCAGCACAATTTGGATTAAAATCAATTTTGGTAGAAAAAGAAATTAATTTTTGTAAATCTACAAGCGATTCATCAATTTCAATTGAATATGTTTCTAAATCTAATATTTTTGCACAATAAGCAATACGCCCATCTCCTGAACCAATATCTAAAACTTCCTTATAATCAAGATTTTTTGCAACTAATGCAATAATATATGCAGTAAGCATCCATGTTGGATAAAAGGGCTGATAACTTGAACCCTGAGTGATACTGTTTAACCAATATTCGTTAATGTCTCCCTCATAAACTATACAAGGAATTTTGCCAAAATCCTGTTCATATGAATTATAGTAAATTGGATTTTTTTTTGCAAAACTGTGAAGCTTCGTCAAGTGGTTTTCATCAAGAGGAAAAGTATCTGATTTTGAAAGTGGTATTACCTCCTGAATGTGGCTATTTCCCTTATAGACTCTTGAAAAATCGTGTTTTAACTGGACTAAATTCTTAGCCAAATTTTCAATCATTGTAAAAAGTTCTCAAAAAGGGATTGATAAACTCATTGTAAGACAAACAATTCGTTAATTCTCAATAGGTTTGTCTAATAGCTTATTGTATTGATCTACAAATTCTTTTGTACTCATAGTTTGACGTAATTTTTCGTATACCATTGCCTGATTTTCTATTTCATTTTTAGTTTTATTGCTTTGATTTGTTTTCATGTCTTTAAGATTTTTCCTAGAATTCTCTATTGATTTTTTAAGTTGTGACATTACTAAAGGATGCAAAGTTTCATTAAATTTTTCATCAATAAGTTTTTCCATCTTTTGTATCTTATTCAACAAAGTTTTATTTTCTTCTGTATTTTCTAAATCTCCAAATTTTTGTCTTAAAAATTTTGCAAGTGATGTGACATTACTAACTTGATAATATACTTCTATAATTTCAGATGTGGATAATATTTCAGAATTTTTTAAAGCGTGGCTAATAACATCTTGCAGCTTAATTGATTCAGAGGTAAACAAGTTAGTTGTTTCGTCAATAGACGGGTGGTTATTGGTACTCATAAAATGTTTTTTCATATGAATTAGATAAACGTAGATCAAAAAATTTTATAATTTTTTAAACCAATTTCAATAAAGTAACCATCAAAAAATTGAAATTTTACTTTTTCCAATTACAATAATTACAAAACCATTGCATTTCGGTATCTTCCCTAATTAACAATTTACCACATTTTTCACAATGTTTTACTTCAGTTCCAAAACTCATGATTTTTCAGGAATGAACTCTAAATCTGGCATCATTATGATAAGATATTTTTTTTATCAAAGAAAAGTGTTAAAATAGGGTTATTGAAGATTCAACTCAGATATGGCAACTAAGAAAACTTCTGGTCATTCCCATGGATTTAGACACAAATCCAGAAAAGTAATGACAAAAAAGAACCCACGAGGAGTGTCTTTCTTACTTAGAGAATACCATGAAGGTGAACAGGCACTTGTTATCATTGATCCTAGGCAACATAAGGGGTTACCACATAGAAGATACCATGGTAAAGTGGGAAAAATCATTAATGTGGGAAGACGTGCAGTCACACTACATGTGAAATTAGGAAATAAAACAAAAACCTTAATCACTAGATTTGATCATATCAAACCATTCGGTGTGTGATATGGAAGAAATTAAAAAGAAACAAGCGGTATCTCTTTCAGAAGTTAAAGAAATTTTAGGAAAAGTAGATCCTGAGGAAATGGATCAAATTCAACGTTGGACATATGACTATGTTTCAAAATTTGTAACCAATGAACCTAAAGACGCAAAGGAAATGAAAAAACAACTAATGAAAGAATGTGAATTAACCGAAGAAGAAGCGGTAGAAATTGTTAACATTAAACCCACAAGTATGGCAGAACTACGTTCATTTACTTTTGGTTGGAAAAAACTCATTCTGGCTGAGACACTCGAAAAAATGCTCAACATTATCAAGGAACATTCTTAATTTTCGCGGAGGATTATTTTTTGTATAGGGCGCAACGATCACCTAGAAAGTACGAGGAGCATGCATACGTTTTAGATTTTAATCCTCGCGGAAAATCCATGACGGTTAGAGGAAGAGATGGAATAATCGTAATTGCTATTGGAGAAGAAAGACTAACCATTTTAGAAATTCTTGGTGTTCCCAATTCTACTTTTGAAATTGGTGAAAAAATTTACATTGGGAAGGAGGGGAGAACCAAAGTTCTTTCTGTTTTGGGAAAATTGGAATATGGAAATATCTCATCATCGGCTCAAACTGAATTACCAACAGTTGTTGAAAAAATTGTTACCGACAATGAATCAAGATTTGTAGATTATCTCAATAATGCACAACCCTTAACTCCAAGAATACATGCCCTTGAACTGATTCCAGGAATTGGAAAAACCTACATGAAAATAATGATAGAAGAACGAGATAAAAAAAAATTTGAAAGTTATCAAGACTTACAAGAACGAGTCGGATTTAAGGAACCAATAAGCCATATCTCAGAACGGATCATGGGTGAAATTACGGGAGAAAGCAGAATGAATCTCTTTGTAAAGAGATGATAAAACGAAAACACCTTGGACAGCACTTTCTTAACTCGCCTTCAATAGCCAAATCAATTGTTTCAGAGGCAAAAATCACAAAAGGAGATATTGTATTTGAGTTAGGAACCGGATTGGGAATCTTAACTCCACTTCTTTGTGAGAAAGCAACCAAAGTAATCTCAGTTGACGTAGATGAAAAACTTGTTAGAAATGCAAAATCTACATTCTCTAATATTGATAATCTCATCTTAAAATCAGGTGATGGTTTCAAGAAAAAAGACTCGTTTTCTATTTTTGTATCAAATTTACCATACTCTAAGAGTAAAGATGCAATAGAATGGCTTGCACAAACTTCTTTTTCTCATGGTGTAATAATGGTTCAAAAAGAATTTGCTGAAAAACTGCTTTCCAACTCTACCAAGAAGAGAAAAGCAGTAAGCATTATTGCCAACTATGCCTTTGAAATTAAGAACATCTCTAAGGTAGGAAAAAATAATTTTTCTCCCCCCCCAAAAGTTGATTCCGTAATTCTAAAAATAATCCAAAAAAACACAATGACAAAGGATCAAATTCAAACAATCAACAAAATTTTTTCATATAGACGAAAGACCGTCAAAAATATTCTAAAACAATTCAACAAGGAAACAGAATTAGATACACGAGTGGACGATCTTTCAGGAGACGAAATAATCCACCTTGCAAATCAAATCCTTGAAAAATGAGGAGTATCCTCCTTCTGAGGATACTTTTTTCATGGCAGATAATATTGAAAATGAAAAAGGAAATTTTGCATTAGACATAGGAAGCGGTTCTGGATATCTAACAAAATTACTCTCAGAGAACTTTTCTTTTGTTGTTGGAACTGACATTAACTATCAAGTGCTAAAAAATCAAACCTACTCCACTAAAAATCTCATTTGCTGTAATGGGTCGGATGCATTAAAAATAAAATTTGATCTGATTGTTTGTAATCTGCCCTATCTCGCAACTGATGAAATTTTAGATATTGCAACAGATGGCGGCGCAGAAGGACTTGAAATACCTCTGAAGATAATAAAATCAGCTATTCCGTGCCTAAAGATAACGGGGAAATTTCTCTTTGTTACATCTTCGCTTTCAAATTATCAAGCACTAATTAAGGAAACAAAAAAAGAAGGATTAACTGCAAAAGTTATTGCAAAAAAGAAATTATTTTTTGAGGAATTAATAATCATTGAAGCAAAAAATTGATTATTTTTTTAAAAGTTCAGAAGAACGTTTTGCAATTGCATCTGCCATTTCACTTGTTTTAGCATTACCGCCGATATCATAGGTTACAAATTTTCCTTCATTAATTACTTCATCTGTGGCTTTGAAAATTACATTTTTAATTTCAGGCTCACCAAGATATTCTGCCATCCATGCTCCAGATAGAATCGCTGCAGTAGGATTCACTTTATCCATTCCTTTGTATTTTGGTGCACTTCCATGTGCTGGTTCAAACATGGCATAATTATCCCCAAGGTTTGCAGAGTAAACATTTCCAATTGAACCGATATTACCAGAAGCACATTCTGATATTATATCCATAAACAAATTTGTACTTAATAAAACAGAATTATTGAATCTCTCAGGATTTTTTACTAATTGCTGAGTCATATTATCAATATAATATTCTTCAATCTCAATTCCTGGGTTTTCTTGTGCAGCTCTTTCTACTTCACTCCAAAAAATTCCATCAGTTATTTTTAGAATGTTTCTTTTTGTAATTGCTGTTATTTTTTTTAATCCATATTTTTTTGCCCATTCAAATGAAGAATCTACTATTCTTTTACAACCCTTTCTTGTAATTTTTCTAATTGCTATGGCAGAATCTTCAGATGTCTCAAACTCAATCCCTGCATACAATCCTTCAGTTGCCTCCCTAAAACATACAAAGTCAAGTTTTGTATTTGGTGAGAGTCTATCATAGGTCTTAATGGGTCTAACATTTGCATATAGCTCATATTTTTGTCGTGTAGAAACAGCCACACTTCTTGGAGCATCAGGTGAGGGTATTGTTGTAGTAGGACCTTTGTAGCAGGCGTCACTTTCATCCATGATTTTTGATGTAGACTCAGGAATGTAGGTTTCCCCACCATTTTTTTTCCATTGTTCTGAGCCTGCTTCACAGCGAATAAGCTCAATTTGGGTATTACAAGCTTCTAAGACATGTATTACAGCATCCACTAATTCAGGACCTGTTCCGTCCCCATTAATCACGGCTGCCTTTTTACCCATTTCAGCGAGATTTGTCGATTGAGCGTATTTAATTCTACCCTTGTCAAATAAACTGAAATTTTTTAATGGCTATATTTCCTACAGGGGTAATTTAATAAAACAATTTGTTTTCATTTTGATAGAAGATGATAATTGTACAGCTCTCGGATCTTCATGTAGGCTCTCAGTTTCAACAAGAAGTATTTGAAACATTAGTTGAAGAAGTAAACGAACTAAATCCTGATGTGATTGTAATTACAGGTGATCTAACTAATGAAGGCTTGATGAAAGAATATGAAAAATGTAAATCACTGCTGTTAAAATTCAACACAAAAAAAATTATTTCTATTAGTGGAAATCATGATTATAGAAACACTGGTTATTTACTTTTCAAAAAATTCTTTCCATTCAAAAATATCAATGAATTAGATGATGATATAGTTTTAGTAACAGTTGGAACTGCTAGACCTGACAGAAATAACGGTGAAGTTGGATATAGACAAAACTTGTGGTTGGAAAGAACTATGAAAAAATACCGAGACAAGGTAAAGATTGTAGCAATGCATCATCACTTAATTCCCATTCCTGATACTGGTTCTGATGAGATTACTGTTGTTGATGCTGGTGATGTTCTAAGAACAGTTTTGGATACTCGAGTTGACGTAGTTTTGTGTGGACACAAACATAGACCTTGGGCTTGGAATTTTGGAAATTTGACGGTAGTTAACGCTGGAACTGCCACATCTGAACGAGTTCGTGGATTTTTTGAAAACACTTACAACATTCTTACCATTTCTAACAAAAAGATACAAGTAGATCTCAAAATTGTAGGTGGAAAAAGACTCCCAATTGATGAAATTAGGAATAATTATAGCCAATTTGATGAAGAGTGAATTTATTTACAGATTAATTCAAGCCTTCTTTGTGCGGGGATCGCCTAGCCTGGTAGGGCGTAGGATTGCTAATCCTATGTTCGCAAGGACACGGGGGTTCAAATCCCCCTCTCCGCGCCATTTGAAAATTAAATTTAATAGAGCGTTTATGTCTGCGTAAATTGTGGGACGAAGAAAAACACAAAAAATTATCCGAAGCGGACCCAAAAATGCAACCACTGGAATGTGTCCTGAATGCATGACTATTGGTAAAATTTTCATTCTTGGTCAACCTGGGAAGGAGAGAGGCAAATGTGAAAAGTGCAGACACGAATTTGAATTATAGTCCATAAAGCAAACCTGTCCACCAAAAAATTCACCCATAACTTTTTAAGACAATTTTTTAATGATAAATAATCATGAGTTCAGATGCAGAAACCATTTATGAACGGGTAGCAAAACTCGAAGACGAGATTGCTTTACTTCGAAGTGAGGTTGATCTCATTAAACATGCGTTAAGAAACAAGATTGCACGACATGAAATTGGCATGATTAAAGAAGGTCAAGACGTCAATTCTATTATTGATTAATTTTTGCCTTTACACTTTTAATTAATTCTAAAACGGAATCTACATCTTCAGCATTTGGATTGATCTCCAAATATTGATTAAGATATTTTAAAGCAATATCATGATTCAATAATTTTTCTTCCAAAATTCCTTTGTCCCTGACATCTTCAGAAGATTCTAGTTCTATGGCCAAAGTCATGTTTACACATCTCAGGGCCTTTTCATGAGCATATGAATGTAAATAAGAATTTTTTAAATTGCGAGCTAGTCTGACTAAAACCTTTTCTGATTTTATTTCGTCAAGAAATTCTGGTTCGAATTCTAATTGCCCATCAAAATTTCTATCTAATATTTCTTGTAAATCGTCAATGTCCAGCAATCTTCCATCATGGTATGGATCTAGTATCATTTCTTCATTGTATTTTACCAAAACATGACTTGGAAATCCAATTATTTTCAGATCTAGACCAATAAATTTTGCCATTTCTGCATACAAAATCGACATAGTTAGCGGAAGCCCTGATTTTTTATCAATGACCTCATTTAGAAAATTATTTTTTGGATTATAGTAATCATCCATGTCTCCAATAAATCCTAGATTGTCAAAAAGAAATTCATTTAAAATTGAGATCAGATAAGTGGGATTTTTCACATCACTTATGGACTCTTTTAGAGTGCTTCCCATTTGGTTGATTTTTAGTATGTATTGCTCAATGTCCAAATCGGGATATTCTAAAATTTGGGCAAACTTTAGGCACTTTTCAACAAGATTGAAGTTTGGATTTGCGACAAAAGAAATCCATTCTGCAACAAAGGGATCAAATTTTCCTTGCAATTATTACTGTAATGTCCTATTGAGGTATAATTGTGAATCTTTTAGCTCTAGAGTACTTGGGGGCTCATCAATCAATTTTGCGAATGCTTCCTTGCCTAATTTAGCATAAATTGTCTCTGTAAAGTTGATTCCCATGTTCTTTTGAGCCTGAAAAGAACTAAAGTCAGTTCCTTTGAACACAGCAAGATAATTTTTGAAATCTGGATCATCTTTTAGAATATTTCTTATTGCAAAACTTGCCATTCCTTGGATAACTGTCATCGCTGAATGTTGCTGTTGTCTTGGTTTTAACCATCTTCGGTAAATATCAGATAATTGTGGGATCATCTCTGATAATTTGCTATCAATCTGTCCCTCCTTTGTTGCCATTTGGTCAGGTGGCAAAGTTCCTAGGATAAAGGATTCAGGATTAAGCATGAAAAATAGATTTGCTCTTTTGGCGATTGGAAATTCATCTGGAACTGGTACTAAATTCATGTAATCAAAAATTTTTGAAAGTACATCATCATCTAAATCCAAAATCATCTTTGCCAAATCTTCATAGATTTCATTGACTTTTACTACTGCCTCTTTGTTACTCTTGTACAGGCTTCGTTGTATAGCATGAATGGATTCTTCTAGCATTGTCATTTTAATTGCCCCAATGTAGCTTGACTTTATTATTTCATAACCTTGCTCAAATGGTGGACCTTGACTGTACAATTTTATTTTTGGTAAAATAGATAAGAACAACTTGTTTAGGTATATCGTATCTTCCAAATAGTCTCCAAAGGTTACAGAAATTTTTGAAATGTAATTTTTTGCATAAGTGGAATACACAAGAAACTTTACTGTATCTTGCTTCATCAGACTTGAGATCTTGCCGATATCTTCATTTGACATTGCCTCAACTAAAGAATCAACAAACTCTCTTGCACTATCTGTTGTAAAGATTCGTTTTCCCTTTAATTTTTTTAATTCCAATAATTCTAGAAATTCAATTTTTGTATTTTCTGGAACCGTCAATCCAGTGAAATTGTTGATCTTTTGTTTTACCCATGAAAATATTTCCTTACTTACAACTTCTAATGAATCAAAAGTGACATTAAATGAGGAATCTTCATCAATTTTTGAGGCTAGATTCAAATTTTCTTTTTCCTCGTTGATTTCTACTGATAGCTGATCAATTAATGCCTCTGCAAATTCGTTGTATTCTGTCATTTTATTTTCTCTCGATAGAAACTACATTTAATATTATCTTGATTTATATCTAAAAGAAACTATTAATTTAAAAATAAAGTTCCCATGATTAACTATTGAAAGAATTTAGTTTGGATTATCTCAGATGTATAAATTGTGGCTCCGAATTAGAACTGGAAGTATTCAAAAAATATGTTGAAATTGAAGAAGGAATTTTAGAGTGTAAAAAATGCAAATCACTTTATCCTATAATTGAAAAAATTCCAATACTTTGGGATGACTTTGCAAACTACCTCTCAAACCGAAGAATGCTAGGTGGGACACTAGTAAACTCCGTATCAAGTAAAATGAGGAAATTTCTAAAGAATTCCTTGAGTAAAAATATCAAAAATATCGAAGATAGAACTAAGCTTGAAGAAAGATGGACAATTATCTACCAAAACAGCATGCGATCAAGATTTTATTCTAGAGTTAAAAATGAGTTGGGAAAACTGCCAAACTCAAAGTTAGTTCTAGAATATGGTTGTTCTATTGGAATAATAAGTTCATTTCTAGCCAATTCTAGCCAGACCGTATTTGGTGTTGATCGCTCATTTAATGCAATTAGAATTGCAAAAAAGGAGTCAAAGGAAAATCTCGATTATTTTGTGGCAGATTTACATTCACCGATTTTTGGAAAAACTAAATTCGACTTGATCGTAGCTCTGAACCTTCTAGAACTAGTTGAACCTGCAGATTTTTTAAAACAAATTTTTGGACAAATTCATAAGGGATTTTTGATTATTACTGATCCCTATGACAATGACAGGGGTAAAAATTCTGTAAAAAGACCCGTTGATGAGGCTACATTGAGACAAAATTTGAAAAATTTAAAATTTAAAATAACACCTAGTACAAATAGACCGTCAAACATTTCATGGAACCTTAAACTAAATCCCAGAGCTACAATAAACTATAAAGTAGATTTAGTCGTTGCAAAAAAATAAAATTTTTTAATAATTAATATTTTTTAATTAATTACATCCAACTGAAACAGTTTCACATTTAGAGTGAATAGGATCATCTACATACTTTGAACAATTTTCACATCTTAGTTGTTTTGGTTGTTTACATACTTCACAGTATTTTAAAACCGAAATGGTATTACCACAATTACGACATGATTGTATTCTCATCTTAAACAACTCTTAGAACTTTATTAACACTAGTAATGTCTGGAGTAATATTAATTATTAGAATATTAGCTGATCCTACATATTATGAAAAGGGTTATTGTGAACGGGTATTTTTAAAAATATTGGATCTTAAGACCAAAAACGATTAGTTGTTTGGTGACAGCTCCAGTCATATCTATTTTTTTAAAATAGTATTTAGGCCATACTAATAATTTATACTGATAATTTCTACGAGAACCTTTTAAACAAAATTTTGTAAATTGATTTGTAATTAAACCGCTAATATGAGTTTCATTTGTATGTGTATTGGTCGGCCTTACGTCCTAGGGTTGGGCAAAGTTGCCCAATCTTTTAAAATTTAGGGTCTTCATAATTTTCTTTCACGATTAAGAAATTAGAAGAATTTATCAGCTTCGTTGATGAAGTATCAATAATTGAAAACCTCCAAAACCCCTCGTTTGAATTTTAATACTAGGGGATTATTTCTTGTCTCTTTCTTTATAGCTCTGCTGGGAGCTAGCCTCTCAATGTGGGGTGCAAGCTGGGATATTACCTCTCATTTACTTAGAACTCCTGAGACATTTTTTACTCCATCACACATGCTTTTGTACACAGGCGTTGGAATCAGCCTGATTAGCGCTATACTGGCTTTGGCCTTATTTTTAGCTAAAAAAGATGCCAGAGGAAGATCCTTTGTTTTTGGAACCAAGATAATCATTATCGGTGCATTAATGCAAATAATAGCTGGACCTGGGGATTTTTACTGGCATGAATTATTTGGAGTAGATGGTTTACTCAGTCCAACTCATCTAGCATTAGCTCTTGGAATAATTATGGTCTCAGTTGGGGCCACAATAGGTTTCGCAAGGATTCATTCGGAGATGGAACAAAAAAGTTATCTTCTAAAAATTATTCTACCAATTTCATTTGGCATTTTTTGGTTTAGTGTAATGTGGTTAATCTTTTTCTTTGTGTTGCCTATTTCAGAGGGAGAAACACACAATTTTAATCCAAGCCCGTATGTTGCTGTAGTTCTTGGAGTTGTACTTCTTCCATTCTCATTCTCTCTAGTTTTTTGGTGTGTTTCAAGAACTATCAGCAGCTTTGGCGCAGCAAGTGCAGCTACACTAGTATTTCTTACAATGAACATTACTTCTAATATCTTTACATCAGAAAAACTATTATTTTATCTTCCTTGGTTTATAGCACCAATGATCAGTGCGATACTTGCCGATTACATATTAAATAAAAAAATAAAATCTAAATTTCTTCAAAATCATTCAGTTAAAATTTCTGGAGCCATTCTAGGTTCAATGTTTTTTATGTTATGTTTTCCAATGCTTTCAATGACTTTTCTGGACTTTTATGTTGGAAATGATGTTTTTTCATACGATGTAATACATTCCTCCTCAAACACAATTACAAATATTTGGTTATTGACAATTATTCCGGGGGCAATTTCCGGAATGATTGGTACAACCCTTGCGCAGAAGAAACTTTCACAACTAATGTAGATCGAAAAAACGTAAAATAATATTTTACAATAGACATAATTTTGATAATCTCAATAATGAAGATCAATCTTAGTAGCAATAATACGGCCTCAGGAAAAAGGCCAAAAATGAAAATTAATGTTACTACCAGAAAAATTCCAAAGATGACTAATTAGGCATGAATTTAGTCTATAACTGCTAAACTTGGTAAAAATATTTTATAGTATTTACCTTGTCTCCCATCAATGACATCAAATTTTACAAAAAAATGGACTATTGTAGCAATGATTCCATTATTGATGATATTGGTTACCCCAAATATTATCTCAGAATCTTTTGCAATTGATATGGTCACATGCAAAGATGGTGATGTTCTTGTAAAAAAAACTCAAACCGGTAATCATGCTTGTCTGCATGAATCTTCTATAGACAAAATAGAAGCTCGAGGTTGGGGAACTGTTGTCCAATCTAACGACAATGTAACTGTAATGGAAGGTGTGGAAATGGAAGGTGAAGCAATGGCATCTCCTGGATCATTAATTACACTATCCAGAGCAAATGTCCCAGCAACTATTCCAATGCATCAAGGATTCTATAACGGCGAATCAGTTTACTATATCATAACTGATTCCAGTGATCCTGCACATGCAGAAGTAATTACAGAAAACCAAGGTTGGAAAGTTGAACTTGCACCATTATTGGCAAATGCACCAGCTGAAGCACTTTCAAAAACATACATGTTTAAAAACGGAATTTCAGGCGATGGTGTTCACGGCTTCCAAGGTGAAGTCTTTACCAGCACACCAGCTCAACCAGATGATTACAGCGCACTGACTTCACATGTTCATGTTACATGGATTGATGGAGTAGAATCAAGAATACTTGATTCCGATGAGATGATCATGGCAGCAGCAGATGCAGGTGACGTTACACTTGCTGAACTTCCAGTTGTTTTGAACATGCCACAAATTGTTTGGCCTGAAGGTCAGATGATGGTAAAAGAAGACAAGACTTTGGCAGATGATACTCCATATGGTGGAGGACAAGTTCTGGATATTGATACAGAAGAAATGTCTGTAACATTCATAGCTCATAGAGGCTGGGGTCCTGATGGTAGAACAATCTATTACATTGTAACTGATGCTACTCCAAGCGGTCCAGCTGGAATGATGGGAGTAGTTGATGCACCAACAGCAGCTAGTTTGATTGCAAATTCTGCAGCAGTTGATCTATTCCAATTTAGTAACGGAATTACTGGTTCTGGTCCCTTGGGATTCCAACCAGGAATCGCAGCATCAGCACCAGGTGATTCAAACTATTCCCCAATGTGGAGAGTATTCATGATTGGTTGGGAAGCCCCTGAGGATGCATCAATACTTGAGAACAAATCTGACATTGATGCCTACCAAAAGGCAGGATTGATTTCTGTCGCACTGGCACGACCAATGGATTCAGATCACATTGTCAACTGTCCATTCATTGATCCCTTCCAATAGGGAAACCTTTTTTTCTTTTTTTGATTAAATTGTTTCAAAATAATTATGATGAAAAAAATATTCCAATTAAAACTAGTTTTAAATTCAAAGATTGCAGATGATATGTAATGCCTTTTGATGCCCTTTGCAGAAATAAAATCTTTAAAGATGTTCCTAATTATGAAGATATCAAAGAAGATCCCTACATGAAGGAATTATTTTCTTCAGTTTTCACTGGAATGAGTGGCAGATATACGAGAATGAGAATTATCTGTGCAATTACAGAAGAACCAATGAATGCTCTAGAGCTTTCAAAAAAATTAGAATTGGATTACAAAACAATACAACACAACATCAAAGTTTTGGAAAGTAATACCCTGATAATACGAGAAGGAGAAGGATATGGGGACTTGTTTTTTCCGTCTGATTTAATTTCATCCAACCTTCCAACGCTTTACAAAGTAATAAGAAGAGTTGAGGAAAAATTAGACAAGCCTAAAAAAAAATATATTGACTAAGTTTAAAATTATCTTTGATTTTATAATTACTTTCTAATTACGTAGCTGTAAATCTTTCTTTATTACTTCTAGCTTTTGAATGGTTGCTGGTTTTTCTTCCACTGAATGAATTCCTAGTTTCAAAAGTTCTTTTTTGTGGCTCTCTCTTAATTGTAACACGCTTATAATTACAATTTTTTTCATCTCAGATGGTCTTTTAGCCTTCAAGTCATGAATAAAATTAATTCCGCTATATTTTGGCATACAAACGTCAAGTAGAATCAAATCATACTCATTTTTTAAAACAAGTTCTAATCCTTCTCGTCCATCATTTACACTTTTTACCGTATTATTTCCTATAGCTAGCATATCTGCATATAGCTGACATATTTCTGGTGAATCATCAACATGTAGAATATTCATTACATTATTTCTTCGGAGAGAATCATAATCCTCTGTATGTTCATTTTGAACAAAGATTAATCAAGAATGGTCAATTTGTAGGGTATTTCAACATAAGAAAATGGATAATCACTAATTTACATCAAGTCTCTGGTTCGTATACACAAATTTAAGACCAATAAAACTCTAATAATTAAGGGGATGTGGAAAAATCGATGAACTATGAAAATTTTTGTTTGCAAATTTTAGAAGCTGATCCTAATATTCGATTTGCGACAGCTTATGATGCATGGGCTGTTCGTGTCGGGGGTGGCATTCGTAAAGGAGTAACCAACCTTCTTTCAGAGCACAAAGAAAATGAATTGGTTAATCTTTCTTTGATGGATTGGAAAGCTCGTAAGGAAATGGCACAATGGCTTGGAAAAACAATTTACACCTTGGCAGAATACGACAAGATCAAACGATTTTCCTTTTATCTAGGAGATGACTACTTGCTTCTTGTAAGTGCTGAAAAAGATGCAGACACCAATAAGGTAGTAGATGAAGTCATCAAACTTTATTACAAAAATCAAGATTAGTAATTTCTTTTTAAATTAATTTGAAACTTGGTTACAGCTTCCACAACCATTTCTTCGAGTTGCAAACCACACCAAAAAACACAATCCCAAAGGATATACCAAGACTTGGGCGCCTTCCAAATTCCAGATAAGATAAAACATCACAGACAATAGACCAAAAATTAGGCCTAGAATTAATGAAAATATGTTTATTTTGTCCTTAAAGTTTGAATCTGATCTAAGCCCTAACAACTTTTCCACATTTTTTTCATTTGTAACTTGTTGATGGGCATAAGATAGTAGAATCGTGACTCCATTTGATACTCTCTAATTTCAAGAACCACATGAATTGCATTCAAATTTTCTTTTTGGTTTATGGGCTTTGGCAATATGACGTATCGTCCTTTGAGGATCTGAAAAAGCCATATTGCATTTCGGGCAAACATTTGAAATGATCACCTCTTTTTTGCGTGAAAATAATCCCATAACTTCTCAAAATACTTTACACATAAAACAATTTGCCCCATTTAAAACCAAAATAATTTTTCAACTAATAATCAGTCGCGTAATGACACAATTATTGACCTATCTAATTATGTTTGAAAGGATTTGAGAAATAAATTCTAATTTTTATGATTCCTTTTAGCGTGAGAAACATCTTTAAATTTTACGAAATTTTAACCAATGATGATATAGATGTCAGATGAGAATCAAAATCTAGTCGATAAAATATTGGCACTTGATGAAAACATTAGATTTGCAGCAATAGCCGATTTAGACGGTAACATGATTTTATCCAAAAGTCAAGAAGGTACTAATCTTTACTTGTCTCCTGAATCCACCAAAGACACCTTACGTCATGCAGCTACTGCTTGGAAATCTCGTATGAAGCATGTTGATGAAATTGGACGAGGGCTATACACCATAGCAGTTTATGAAAAACTACGTAGAGTGACAATGCCATTGTCTGGTGATCGTATTTTATTGGTGACTATTGACAATGCGGGGGGTCAAAAGCAGATTCTTGATGCACTTCTAAATTTGGTTGTTTACAAAGATTATACGTATTCTGAATAGAACAACTTTGTGATTTTTTAATTATTCAAATTAAATTATAGTATCTAATAATAAAAAAAATAACAGTTGCAGTAATTACTCCAATGGTTATCAATTTCAAAATGCGCTCTTTCTTTTTGATGAGGTAGATATCTCCATTAGTTCTTCTGAGTAGTTTGTATTGTTTTGATGTTGTAATCAGGGCATAGGTAACTAGTGTAGTAATTGCAGCAATAACTATGGTTTCAATGGTTATGGAGTTTGTTTGGATAGCAGAACCTGCAAAAACAGGTAGAACTCCCCACGACAGTAATGTGGCTGAATTATTGTGAAATTTACCTCTAAACAGTTCTAGGTTATATGCAAATAGAAAAAAGCCTTCAATAATTCCTATTGGAAAAAGCAAAGGAGAATCTAAAAATGCAAAATAAATTCCAATAGAAAATGCGATTCCTATTGCACATAATGCAATAATCCAAATCTTTCTTTTTGGCAGAATGCCCCACGGTTTTGTTTTACCTCCTACCGCATCAAGTAGGTGAGCACCTACTCCAAGTGCTAAAACGTAAATCACACAAATTGCTGCTACTCTCTCCAACTGCATTGGTCCTGAAATTGCTCCCAATGCGGCAAAGCAAGTCACAATGCTTGTGTATGGTAAAAACAAAATTCCTATAGAAATTCGAAATTTTTTAGGTCCAAATTTTGGAACGAACCATTCTGAGATTCTATCGACTTGCAATAATATTATTCGGACTTTATTGCTTATATGATCACGGATGAACAATTGATATTAATTGATAGAATGAATAATTGATTCGTGAAGAAATATCGAAAATTTATCAAAAAAGGAGTCATAGAATCACTTGACAAGGTCCCTTTTCATAGCAAGGCTCCAATCAAACGAATATCCATGTTAAGCAAAGCTTTGATTCCTCAATCAAATACACATATTGCAGTTCACTTTGTTGATGCCTCCAAAAATCTTCCAAAGTATAGTAAATTACACAAACATAATCATGATGAAGTTAATTTGATACTCTCAGAGGATTCTCCCTTGACATATGAGATTCAATTGGAAGAAGAGTCTTATGAGGTAAGGTCACCTTCAACCATTTACATTCCAAAGGGAATTAAACACAGTGCGCAGGCAATTTCGGGTAAAGGAATTTTTGTATGTATAATTTTATCAAATAATTATACATCAAATTGAAGAATTTAATCTAATTTTATAGAATATACTAAACTATCACCTTTGGCTCTAGTCATGAAACCGGCTAGCAATGCTTTGATGCCGTATTTTTTCTTGCGAAGAGAAATCGCATTTTTAGCCCCTTCTCCCTCCACAAGGGTAGCATTTCCTGAAATCCATTCACCCTTGGGCTCGCCCTTAAACGAGCAGGGGCAGATTCTTACCTTTGAATTATTTCTGAGCCGTTTTACCTTTCCTGTATGTTCCCTTGTTATCACGTAAATGAGATCATTATATGTAACAAACCAAACCGGGGTTTTTACTTGGGTTCCGTTTTTTCTTAACGTTTCAAGATTGATGTATTTTGCATCTGAAAATTGTTTTGGAATATGCTCCATTGATATACATTGTTGCATTTTGGCATTATAATTTAATCTAAAAAAAGAAAATGACCTTAGATTGAAGAGACAGTAGCTGAGTATTTTTTTGGAAGATGATTATCTGTAACATTTTACTTGTTACAATATCTAAAGAATACTAAATTAATTTAAAATTTCTTGTATCGGTACAATTTTTGTCATAATTGTCAGAAACCAATGTCACACACTTAGCTATATTAGTAACTTGATTCACAGAAATTCTAGTGTTCAAAAAAGAAAGATCGTTAGTATCAAAGAATAGTAATCCTTTAAACGCAATGATCAAACAACCTTCAGTGGCAATAAAGCAGAACGATTATGCTAACGTAAAGAAATTTCTTGCATTAAGTCTAGCTGCAATAATGATATTTGGATCATTTTCAGTTGGATTCTTATCTGGAGATAATTTTGCCCTTGGTGCAAAACCAACCAAGTCGGGTAACGATAGAAATGTAATTGAATGGAGCAACGGTGCTCCCAGTGGAGCTCATCATAACCTGATAATACATGGAAAAAAGCTTGACTACAATTGTGATAATTCACCAGGTGGTGGCTCAGTTTTTGTTCCTGCATACACTGCTGAGGCAGATAATAACCCTCAAACAATTGAATTTGTTTCAAACAAAAAATCCAAAGTTGAAAACCTAACTGCAACAGACCCCTGTTCAGAACATTATGATAAAGATCCAGTACAG
>PVMK01135345.1_pt1 | contig 58443 bp, 54 predicted proteins | sample 1853481 | NCBI WGS metagenome assembly PVMK01 (sample SAMN08533507, study PRJNA380276) | Marine sediment metagenome, whole genome shotgun sequencing project.
CCGGTTCGGCTGCACCCTGCAGTCGTGCCGCCAGGTTTACAGGCCTGCCAAGAACCGTGTAACCGAGCCGTTGTTCCGATCCGAAGTTACCAACGGTGCAAAAACCCGTGGTAATGCCCATGCGCACATGCAATCCCCGGGAGACGCCGAGCTTTTGCCAATATTTCTGCAGTTCCGCGACGCGTGCACGCATGCGAATAGCCATCTCAACGCATTTCAGCGCATCTTCAGTCTCTCCCGCACTTTCCGGGTCTCCGAAGAAAATCAGAACCGCATCTCCGATGAACTTGTCGATTGTGCCACCGCAGTCGAGAGCGATTGAGGCCATCTCCGATAGGTAGGAATTTATTATGGTGGCCAGACGTTCCGGCTCCAGAGTGTCGGTAAGATCCGTGAACTGAACGATGTCGGATAAGAAAATCGTCAAATTCTTGCGGGCATGCGCACTTTTTTGGCCGTCGGTGTCCGAGAAGATGCTCTGGTAGACCTGCGGCGAAAGGTACTTCGCCAATCTGGTGGCCAGGTTTTCAAGCCGTTGGCTTTTTTCCTCGATGACTTCGCGGTCGCGAATCTTTTGTTCCAAAAGCTCTTCTCGTTCCTTTCTCAAGTGCCATTCATCGGTTCGATTAACGAACTGGCCTTGTACGCCATTGAGATAGGAAAAAACCTCGTCATGGGTGCGCGCCGACAGCAGGGAGTAAACATGATCCTCGCCATCGAGTGGGATATGAATCGCGGGAATTAGAACGGACCCCTTACTGTTGATGTCCGAGACAAAAGTCTCGATCTGCGCGCCCGGAACGCCGAGTTGTTCCAGTACGTCAGGGAAATATGCATTTGTAACGTTGCCTAGGACCGGGAAAAAGCTCCGAAAGTTATCGTTGACCTTCAAGATCTCCAGGTCATTGTTGGCGAAATACGCAGCCGTAATGGCATTCCGAAAATTGAAGAAACTAAGATCTACGATATTGGACTTATTGAAGAAGTCTTCCAATTTCATCGATCTTCACTCCACTCTGCCGAGCCGCGAAAACGTTCCTGCCGACGCCACTGGGCACGTTTGCCCGTAATCGCCCCCCAGGTGGTCACGCAGTATGGAACGCAGTAAGTAAGGATCACTTTCCAGGGCTACGGGGCCAACCCGGATAATATCACGTCGCCATGATTGATCGCAGTCAGTACCGTCCCCACAACAAGAGCGGTAAATATGGCCCTCTTCGGCGTGCCGTCACCCAAAATCATCTGGGTAAGCGAAGGCGGAGAAGAGATCCCCTCTTTTGATGACATTATGGCAGCCCTTCCAAACTCGTCTCCATAGACGAATCCTGACATGAGACATTGATATTGATAATGAACCACCTGTTCAGGGCAAGAGGGTAATGTCGCCCTCAGGCTATTCCCTGAAATCAATGTTTTCACCAAGTGACGCCCGCTTTGCGCCCGACAGCGGTTAATTGGTTCGGCTTTTTGTTCTTGGCGTGTAGGATTTCTGAGCGGACTTCGACTCGGCGATCACTAGGCTTGCCTTTATCGTCGGGCCCGGCTATCGCATAACCGTCAACACCCGAGACCGATCGCCAGACACGCCGGTCCCTCCTTGGACCGCGGGCTCGGCCTTCTTTGGAGGTCGCGTTGATGCGCAAGGAAAACCAAAGCTTCCCCGATGTGCCCTCCGTCGCGATGGCGCTCACGCCCAGTTATCCCGTCTATTGTGTCCGACCGGCGGTGCTCCAGGAGAACGCCCGCCAATTCGTGACCCAGTTTCCCGGGACGGTGCTTTACGCCATCAAGTGCAACCCTCATCCCCTGGTGCTGAAGGCGCTCTACAAGGGCGGCATTCGTCATTTCGATACCGCGTCCCTGCCGGAGATAGCCCAGGTCCGCGAGACCTTCCACGATGCCGAGGCCTATTTCATGCACCCGGTGAAGGGCCGCGCGGTCATCAAAAGCGCCTATAAGATTTACGGCATTCGCCACTTCGTGGTCGATCACCCCAGCGAACTGGACAAGGTGCTGGAGGAGACCGGCGGTAAGGATCTGACCATCATGGTGCGGATCTGGACGCCGCCGGACGAGAGCACGACCTACCACCTGGCGGAAAAGTTCGGCGCCCAACCGGACGAGGCGGCGGACCTGCTTAGAGCGGCCGCTAAGCGCGGCTGCAAGGTCGGCATCGCCTTCCATGTCGGCTCCCAGTGCCAGGACCCCAAGGCCTACCGTACGGCGCTCGACCTGGTCGGCGAGATCGTGGAAGCCGCATCTTGCGACCTCGACTGCCTCGACGTGGGCGGCGGCTTCCCGGGGCTCTACATGAACACCTCGGCGCCGCCGCTGGAGGACTATATGGCGGCGATCCGCAAGGGCCTGAAGGACATCAAGGTGAAGCCGGCCGTCGAGGTGATGTCCGAACCGGGCCGCGTGCTGGCGGCCTCCGGCATCTCGCTGCTCGCTCAGGTGCAATTGCGCAAGGGTGAGCAGCTCTACATCAACGACGGCATCTATGGCAGCTTGTCGGAGATGGTGCAGACCGATTTGCGGCTGCCGGCGCGCCTCATCCGCCTGAACGAACAGCCCTGCGAGGAGCTAACGGCGTTCACGCTGAGCGGCCCGACCTGCGATTCCCTGGACGTTATCCCGGGCACCTTCGACCTGCCGTCCGATGCACGCGAAGGCGATTGGATCGAGATCGATCAGGTCGGCGCCTACTCCAACGCCCTGGCGACCCACTTCAACGGGTTTCACCCGGAAACCTTCATCGAGGTTCACGATCGGCCGCTGGCGGACGAGGCCTGAGCAGCGGACGAATCGTGAGACGAAGCGGCGTAATAGAGCACCCGGCGAAGCATCATGGAACGACATCGGCTGCTCGGGCTGTCTCCGGCCGGGTTTCACGCTCTGTCCTACACCTTGTGGCGGCCGGCTGCGGCCGGGCAGGGCGCGCCGGACCGGGCAGTGATCTGCGTCCATGGGCTCACCCGCAACGGGCGGGATTTCGACCCCCTTGCCGGCGCCCTGGCGGAGGCTGGCTTTCTTGTCGTCTGCCCCGACATGGTCGGCCGCGGGAAGAGCGATTGGCTCGCCGCGCCGGAAGGCTACGGCCTCCCGCAATATTGCGCCGATGTGACCAATCTGATTGCGCGCTTGAGGGTCGACCGGGTGGACTGGGTCGGAACCTCCATGGGCGGGTTGATCGGCATGATGCTGGCGGCCCAGGCGAACACGCCGCTTGGCCGCTTGGTGCTGAACGACGTCGGCCCGTTCATTCCCCAAGCCGCCCTGGCCCGCATCGCCTCCTATGCCGGGACCGATCCGCGGTTCGCCGATCTGGCGGAGGCCGAAGATTATCTGCGCAAGATCCACGCGCCCTTCGCCTTGAGCGACGCGCATTGGCGCCACCTGGCCGAACATTCGGTGCGGCCCGCCGGCGATGATTCAGCGGCGGATGATCCAGTTGGGGACCATACTTTGGGCGAGGGGGCAGGGGGTGAGAGGTTGGACGGCCTGCGCCTGCATTACGATCCGGCGATCCTGACGTCCCTCGGCGCCGAGCCGTTCGAAGACGTTGACCTCTGGCCGATCTGGGACAAGATCGAGCGGGACGTGCTGGTCGTGCGCGGCGCCGAGTCCGATTTGCTGCTCGCCGCGACGGCCGCCGAAATGGCCGCGCGAGGCCCGCGGGCCGAGGTTGTGGAGATCCCCGGCTGCGGTCACGCCCCCGGCCTGATGGATCGGCAACAGATCGCCCTGGTGCGCGACTGGCTACTGGCAGGCGGCTAGACGCCACCACCGTTGCGTGGGTCAGCCGCTGTTTGCTGTCGAGTGCCGTTATCACCCTTTGGTATTACTCGCTGGTGATCTGCACGGGTAGCGTGGTCAAGAGGGCTAGGTTTGGCCGATCGGCCGCGGCGGCACGGAGATCGGCGAAGTAGAGCGTGCTAGGCCCGCCCGTCCAGTTGTGCGAAAGCGGCCTGAGGCGTGTCAGCCATGGCGCGGTCTCGGATCCGGGAAACCGCCGGTGGTAGGGCTCGAGCCAGTTGAGCTCCTCCCGGCGGTCGATGAATCTCACGTCCTGCTGTTCGGAGGTATAGCGGCTAAGAACCGCGGGATCTTCGATGGCCCGCAGCAGGAAGCCAACGGCCAGGTGGATGTCGCGGCCGTCGATCTCCACGCCATAGAGGTCGTAACCCTGGCGAGCGGCAATTTCGGCAATGAAGACGAGCGGCAGGATGGCGAAGTTCTGATAGTGGAGTGCCCGTTTGCCGCGATCCATTTCGTGCGGCAGGCTGCCGTCCGGGTTCATGGACGTGAGAGCCGCCCGGTAGGCGCGGATCCCGTACTGGAACAGCCGGTCGTCGCCGGCGACCACGCCGACGATCGCCGCTTGCAGGCCGCGCCAGTAGTGGTGGTTGTTGCAGCAGGAGAGCGGGTTGCCGGGATGGCCGATCTGCTTCGTAACGACCGCGGCCAGCCAGTCTTCCACCTCTCGTCTCTGTCCGTCGCTCAGCGATGGCTCCGCGCGCACGATCGAATAGGCGAGACCGGCAGTCGCGGTTGCCCACTGGATCGCATACCAGGCCTGGCCATGGTTGCCCTCGTAGTCGAAGGCGAGAAGTGCGCCTCGATCCGCCCAAGAGGCGAGGAGGTTGAGGAGACAGTGGGCGTGAACCGGCTCGCCCGTCAGCACGTAATTCGCGGCGAAACCTGTCACCTGTGCTTCGAAGGCGAAGAAGGGCGCGCTGGCCTCGCGCCAGCCTTCCCGGTCCTGGTAGAAGGCCGGTATGGTCACGAAATAGTCGATCGGGCGGGCCAGGGGCTCCTCGGGGCAGCGGTTCGCGGGTAGCGGCGCGGCTAGACCTGCTGTCTGGCTAGCGGGCCAGGAACCGTTGTGCCGATGGTCGACGGCAAAGAAGGAGGCGTTGGGGTCGGCGACACGGTAAGCGGCGAGATCGTCCGCTACGGCCCGGTCGCCCGAGGCGGCGAGCCCAGCAAGAGCCAAAGAAATAAAAAGGACGGCTGAATGAAACCAAGACACCGCGCAGGCCAGGATAATTGAACCGTGGCGCGGAAGCCTAGAAACGCAGAGTTAACGGATCGTTAATGGATTGTTAACGGATCGTTAACTTATGTGGAAGGGGTGTATTACATGGCCGTTTTTTTGAGAAGCGATTCGCTTATTTGGAATCTTTTGAAATCAACTTTTCGAACTCTCTTCGAGGACAGGAGGAGCCCGGCAAAGCCGGAGATGGCGTCAGCCGGCCAGGTTGGAGATCAAGGCGGCGGCTTCGGCGGCGCCGTTGGGCCGCCTGTGCCGGCGGCTGGTCTCGGCCAATCGGACGCGGGTTTCCGGATCCATCATCTGCTCGAGCACGTCGGGGAAGAGCTTCATGTCGGACAGCCGAAGAGCGAGCGCCATTCCCTCGTCCGCCGCGAAGTTCGCGCGCGCCAACTGGTTGTCGAGATAGGACACCTCGATCGGCACGAAGACCGTTGGGATGCCGAAGTGCAGCAGCTCATGGAAGGAGTTGTAGCCGGCGGAGCTGACGACGAAATCGAAGGCGCGGAAAAATGCCGCGTTGGGAAAGCCCGTCAGACGCCGGACCTGTGGCCAGTGGTCGAGCGACCGGTCGGCGATCATCCATTCGGCGATGACTGGCTGAATCTCGCCGCTTGTCTCGATTGCGGTGATCATCTGATCGATTGCGGGCACCAGGCTCAAGTGATTGCCGGACCCGAGCTGAAGCAAGACCGCCGGCCGGTCCGGATCGAGCCCCAGCCTCCGCCGCGCTTCCTCGCGGCTCATCAGGTCCGCCTCGTCCAACAGCAGGACCGGCTCGACATGTTGGGCCTGGCCGCGATGGGCGACGGTCGCGCCGATATCGTGGGCCGCCGCCAGTTCGCCCGGCTCGATGACCAGGTCGACGAACTTGGCCTGGTCGATCGCTTGATCCCATAAGGCGTCTCGCCACATGGCCCGCCGGCACCAAACGGATTTGACGTTTGTCGTATTCGCCACGGCTTCCGACACACCCCGATAGGGCGAGCCGCCATCGTAGATCAGGGCGCCGATATCGAAGAGCTCGATGAGCCGGGATATCTCGAGGCGAAGCCAATCGTTCCACGCGTCCGGGTCGCATCCAGCGTAGAAGTGATGTGGCAGGTACTCGGCGTGGTATCCCGCATCGCGCACGACGGACAGGCCCTGGGACATGGTGGCGAATATCGGTTGGAAGTCGCCGTTCATGCGGTTGGCGATGGCCAGCAAGCGGCTCAGGTGGCCGAGGCCGATGCCGTTGGAGGAAACGAACAGGAGGGGCCGCCGACTTCGCCCTGCATGATCGGATTTGCATGTGTCGGCGGGGCGGGGCGCCGGGTTGTGGGATGGCGCGCCGACAAGGGACTTGATCCGATCGATATGCACCTGCGGCCCGTGCCCCTCGCGCACGAAGGCCTGCCCCCGTCGGATTTGCGCCAACAACGCCTGGCGATCACGAAACAGGGCGACCATGGTTTCGAGCGCGTCGCGGCCATCCTCAGGATAGAGGGCCGCCTCGCCGAAAGTGGGTTTCAGCTCGCGCGGCAAGAGGGCGACGGCGCCGCTGGCGAGGCCCTCGAGGATGCCGAGGTCCACCGCTGAACGCCTCCGCCAGCTCGGGTGATAGACCAGAAAGTCGAGCGACCGCAGAAACCGTTCCGGGGCGATGGAGCCAAAGGCAAAGAGAGTCCAGTTCCGGGGCGTGCGGCCGAGCTCGTTCAATATGGGCTGGTATACGCCGAGCAAAGAGACCGCCACGTGCCGGCTCACGGGGTAGCGGCTGAGAAAGACCTTGAGGTCCTCGGGCCAGTCCTCCGGCTCCGGGCGTCCATGCCGGCCGATGGTCGGCGAGAGTCGCGTCGAGGCCTCGCGCTCGAACCCCCAGCGCTCCGGGTTGATGACCGGCAACCAATCGAGGCGTGCGACATCGATGGCTTGGGACTTCGAGGCGAGCTGTGCGCGAATGTTCGGCCAGGCGGGCGCCCAAGCGGCCTCGCAACCGGTGAGACCGCGCACCAAGGCATCGACGTGGGCGATATCGAAACGGGCCGCGCCGGAAAGGTCGGCCGGCGGTTGGTTCGCCACCACGATGGCCTGGCCGGCCTCCAATTGCCATGCCGCCAACCGATCCACCTGGCCGTCCTGGACCAGTGCTGCGGGATCGTGAACTAAGGCAAGCTTGGCCTTGAGCGCCGCCTCACCGCTATCAGCCAGCGACGCTTGGCCTGTTCTGACAAGGGCGTCGAGGGCCGGATGGACCGCTTCGCACTCCTCCGCCTCCGGCCTCTCGAGAGGCAGGAGTAGCGTCGAATAACCGGCCTTTGCATGCAGCGCGATCTCGTCGGCGATCAGCGACGCAGCCGTGCTGCCGGTGCGAAAGTCACCGATATAGGCGACATCGAATGGCTCCCACTCCGGCGTGCTCATGACCTGGCCTCAGGCCCGCCAAGCCGGAAGCTTTGCGGGATCGACAGCCTGTCCTCTATCGCCAACGAGATCATAGGAGCGCGGGTGCCGGTTGGGCCGAGACAGACATCAGTCTTTGGTCGCGTCGGTCAGTTCGCGCTGGACCGTCTCGGCATCGGAGCCGCCCCCCCCAACCGGTTCGTAGCCCGCGGAGCAGAACGACACGAAGCGCCGGACGCCCCATTTCTTCTTGATCAGCGCCAGGCGGCCGACAAGGAACGCATCCCAGCGCTCTCGGGACGGCACGACATCCTCCCCGGGCCAGGGTGGCAGATACTCGAACACGAAGTGCTCGGCCCGGAGGGCGCGAAAATCGTCATTGTCGGTTATGAATATGGGAAAGAGTTGAGGGTTTCGAAGTTGCTGGGCCGATACGAGATCGATCACCTCTTTGCGTGCATTGTGATCCAGGCCCAACAAAGAGATGCCGATCACGACCCCGTCCTCGCCCATGCTGGCGTAGTTGCCCCAGCCGGGATGCGTCGCCAGGGACGGCAGGGTCGATTCAGGCGTCGGCCAGCCGTCGGTCGAGGTTTCATCCTCGGCTAGGCGATCGACGATGGACGGGTCCACCAGCTCGGGCGGCCTTTCCCCTTCACCGGCCACCTTGGCGTTTGCCTGGACAGCCGTCTGCCGCGAGTCCACCGGCTCGCCCGAATGCTCGGCATTGCTGTTCGCAAGCAGGTCTTGATAGCGCGATCTCAGGTGCTTTTCGCGCAAGTGCCCGTCTTGTACGAGGCGCCGCAGCTCGGACGTCTCGCGCCCGGTCTTCTCTTGCGCTTTCCTGGCGTGCGCGAGCTCTTCCTTGAGGCGCCCGGCGTCCTTGCGCAGCTCGCCCAGCTGCCGTTTCATCAAATCCCGGTCCCAGACTTCGTCGAACTCCCGCTTCGACATCTAACCCATCCTCCCCCGCGCCGTCGCTTTTCTCAGGGCCGGTTTGCGATGATCGCCGCCAGCCGTTCCGCCGCAACGTCGGCCCCATTGTGCCAGCGATGTCGTCGGCATGCAGCGACAATGTGCGCCCGTTCGGCCGGATCCATTAGCCGCTGGGCATAGCTCTCGAAATTGTCCAGCTCGGTGACGGCCATGCAGAGCCCGAGCCCGTGCTCTTCGGCGAAGCGTGAACGCCCTAGTTGATCGTCCGTTTCGACCTTCTCGTTAGGCATGAAGATCGTTGGAAGGCCGTAACCGATCAGCTCATGAAAGGTGTTGTAGCCGGCCGCGGAGACCACAAAATCAAAGGCCCGCAAATAATGCGAGTTGGGAAAATTCCGCAGCATCGTCACGCTCGGCCAGGTCTCCAAGGGGTGCTCGGCGATGACCCAATCGGCGATGACGATCTGACCGATACCCAGATCCTCCAAGGTCGATACGATATGTTGCACGACGGGCACCAGGGTTTGGTTGTTGCCCGAGCCGAGCTGCAGCAGGACGGCGGGCCCGGTGTCGTTGAGACCAAGACGCGCCCGCGCCTCCTCGCGCGACAGCAGTTCGTCCTCGTCGCACAACAGCATCGGTGGGATGACCTCTAGCTTGTCGTCGTAAGGAATCCTGGCGCCGATGTTTCGTGCTTCGGCCAATTCGCCGGTATCGAGAACAAGGTCGAAATATTTTGCACGCTCTACGGAATCATCCCAGAGCGCGCGCTTCCACATGGGTATCCGCACCCAGATCATCGGCAGGTTCGCGCTGCGCGCGCCGGCGCGCAGGATTCCATCGTAGGGTATGACACCATCGAAGACGATGGCGCGAGCGTCGTAGAACTCAACCAAGGCCGACAGCTCAACCTCCAGCCAGCGATTCCACAGCCCGTAGGGGCTCTCCGCGTAGCGGTAATCTGGGAAGAAATGGGCTGGATAGCCGGCGTCGCGGATGACGGACGTGGCCTGGGACATGGTGGCGAAGACCGGCTGGATATCTTCGGGCACCCGCTTCGCGATGGCCAGCAATTGGGTGAGATGACCAAGGCCGATGCCATTCGTTGCCGTGAACAGCACCGGCCGTTTCGCGCCTGCGGGCATTCGTTGCCGAGGGGGTGGGGCTGGCTTCGATTCCTTCGGGCGGCGCCCCGGCCGTCCGATGAGGCTTGCCAGGCGCTCCACGTGGCGTTCGGGGTTGAAGCGTTCCGAAAGGATGTCCTGGCCGCGCGCCACTTGCTCGGCGAAGCCATCGGCATCGCGATGGAGCGATGTGATCTGCGTCAGGCTGTCCCAGCCGGGCTTGGCATAGACGCCGGCCTCGCCGAAACAGGCCGCGAGGCGTGGCGGGAGAACTGCGACGGCGCCGCTTGCCAGGGCTTCGAGAATGCCGCGGTCGATGGCAGAGGGCCATCGGCTGTTGTGGGAAAACAGAAAGAAATCGATCGAGCCGAGGAACCGCTCCGGAGCCACAGAGTCGAAATCGAACAAAGTCCAATTGCTTGGCTGATGACCGGAAAATGGCCTTAGCAGATTCGGCGGCACACCCAGGAGCTTGACGTCCAGTGTATCGCTGACCGGATAGACTCGCAGCAGATCGCCGAACTCATCAGGCCAGAACCGGTTTTCCGGGCGGCTATGGCGCCCCACCACAGGGACCCGGCCTCGAGGCCCGGCACGTTCCGCAGACCAGCGAGATAGGTCGATCACGGGGGACCAATCGAAGCCGAGCACGGACGGCCCATTCGCGAGCTTCATGAACTGCTGGCGAACCTGTGGCCAGGCGGGGGTCCATTCGACCGGACAGTCCAACCACGCCCGCACCTCGTCGGCTGTCTTGGAGGGGTTGAACCGGGCCGCGCCGGTCGCATCGAAGACTGGCGAATTGACTACGAATAAGGCCCGGTCAAGCCGGAGCTTAGGTCTCGGTTCGGCCGGGGTGGTGAGTGAGATAGGATCGTGCAGGATCCCAATGCGCGCCTGCGCGTCCGTTATCGAAGAATCACAGACCGAAGCTTCACCTCGCGCGACGCAGGCTCGAATGGCGGGTCGTATTGGCGGATTACCCGGCAGGGCTACCGCGTTAGTTTGCACGAGGATCGTCGAATAGCCGGCGCGCGCGTGCGCGGCAATCTCCTCGGCTACAAGCGCGGCGGCATCGTCGCTATAGCGAAAGTCCCCAATATACGCGACATCGTAGCGAGGCCGCCGGGACGACAAGAAAAAGCGATCTAGCATAAGAAATGTGCCAGCAGTCTGTTCTAATAGGGTCTGCTATCCTCGTTCAGGTTCTCGATTTTCCGGCCCGCACCACGATCAAAAAACTGCTCCAAGATTTCCGACCGAGCTTCGCTGAGTTGAAGATCGGTCGCGGCGCGGTCCGTATCGGATCTGGCCGCCTCGACTTCGGCCTGGACGATAAGCTCGAAGGCCTCGCCCAAACGTTCGCCCTGCGGATAATGGGAGATGAACTGTTGGAGTGCTTCGGGCGTTCCGGATGACACCGCGGCGTCCCATGCCGAAGTTTCGGTGAAATCAGACGGCGTTGCCGCATCGCTGGGCGTGGCGGCAGCCAACGGCGCCAGAAGCAACGCCTGAATTGCGGTCACGAACTTGGCAATCCGCTTCATCTTACACCCTTAACAAATAGCTTTGCCCTGCTCGCACTCTCGAGCTTGAGCACCCCACCCCCAGAAATGCACGCTAACAGGCTGGTTCTCTACCCGCTCGATGGTCCCGAAACCGGGGCCAATTCGAACCGTTCCGAAATCCTCACGCCAACCCCAAATATCTCGAACCAGGGGGCCGTCTCTCGTTGATCGGCGCGGCACTTCAATAGCAACAGGTAATAAGTCCTTCGCCTCAACCGGTTACACTATCTCGATTCAGATACGGCCGGTCAACAGGCGAAGTCGTTCCTGTGCCAAAGCATGCCCTTGATCCGCAGCCTTCTTATACCATCTAGCTGCCTCCATCAGGTCCTTCTTGGCGCCCAAGCCTTCTTCGTAGATCAACCCGAGCTTGACCTGAGCGCTCACGACTTGCTGATCGGCCGCCTTGCGGTACCAATCGATCGCTTGCTCGACGTTCCGTTCCACACCTTCGCCATTGTCATAGGCTTTGGCCAGTTCGAGTTGGGCCTGCCCATTGCCTTGCTCGGCCGATTTGCTGAACCACTCGACCGCTTTCGAAGGGTCTTTGGACACGAGATCGCCGGCGAGGTAAAGGTAGGCCAGCTTGAACTGCGCCCAATTATCGCCCTGCTTGGCAGCCCGGCGATACCAAGTCATGGCCTCAGCCGGGTCTTTTTCTGTGCCGAGGCCTTGGTCGTACGCCTTGGCCAAATCCAGTTGCGCCGGCGCGTTGCCTTGCCCGGCCGCCATGGTGAACCATTCGAACGCCTTCTCCTGGTCTTCGGGAACGCCGTCGCCGCTGCGATAGTGGCGGGCGAGCGCCCATTGGGCCCAGGCGTTGCCTTGCTCGGCCGAGAGCCGATACCACGTGGCGGCCGCTGCGCTGTCCTTGGCGACCCCTTGGCCTTTGGCGTAACTCCGACCCAGGGCAAACCGTGCCGCCGCATTTCCCTGCTCGGCCGAGGTTCGATACCACCGGGCGGCCTTGACCGTGTCCTTTTCTACACCGTCTCCCGTGCTGTACATGCGTCCCAAGGCATAGCTTGCCGCTGCATATTCCTGATCCGCAGACTGCCGGTACAAATCCATCGCTCTGGCGGAGTCCTGTTCGACGCCGTGACCGAGCTTGTAAGTCTCAGCGAGATTGTACTGGGCCCAAGCGTTTCCATCTTCGGCCTGTTGGCGAAACCACTCGAAGCCGTCTCTGTAGTACGTTTCGGCTTTGGCGGGATCCTTAGCGACACCCTCACCCTTCAGGTAGAGACCCGCCAGCTGGTATTTCGCGGCGGCATTTCCCGTTTCAGCGGCGGCCTCATACCACGCCACAGCCTTTTGCGGACTTTTTTCGACACCCTTGCCATAGCGGTAGCTGTTTCCCAACTCGAACTGCGCCCATTCGATGTCTTGCTCCGCCGCCTTGCGGTACCATGTGACGGCTTCGGCAGCATCCTTCTCGACGCCTTCACCGGTGGCATAGAGTCGCCCGAGTTGGAACTGCGCCGGCCCATAGCCGCGCTCGGCTGCCGCACGATAGAAGCCGGCAGCTTTTTCCGGGTCTTTCTGGGTATTGACCCCAGTGTGAGATCCGTGTCCGTACCATGCTTGCGCCTCGCCGGTGCGCAAGCTTTCAGCCCGCGTATACATCGACCATGATAGCGACTGACCGCAGCAGGCGACCGTGTGGCTTCCCCAATCGTCGGCCTCTTGCGCGCAGCCAGAGAGGAATGTTGAAAGAAAGCCGATGAGTATGAAGGTTTGTTTCTGCAATTTACCTAAGTCCAATATCGTGTCGGTCCTATAAACGCTCCTTACAGGATAGCTCTGAATTCGATCGCATACAAAGCGTATCATCGGCGCTCACCAGGGTACAAACCGGAAGAGACGCCGAAAAGTTCCCAAGTTTTTGTGTTTTCGGACAAGTTGATGCTAAACCTCAGCGATCGGACCCAACAAGCGCTGCGGATTGGCATAACGAGCTTGTCTCTGTTCAAAAACGTAAATCCAACGTACGTCAAAGTGCACATTTGCACGGATAATGACAAACTGTTGAACACTGTAACAACCGACTTTCAGATTTGCGGGGACAGAGCTTTCATATAGACTGAAGTACAAGTAACAGGCCTCTGTGCCCGCAAGCCTGGGAGTCGCGGATGGAGGCGCATGTTTGAGGGCTGGAGGCAGGTGAGGCGATATTTGTGATTGACCGTGAACCCGATATTACGCGGCGCCGTCATGGGTTTCGATAATCAGGCGGACGATTGATTTGAAGCTGTGACGCGCCCACGAAGAGGCGCTCGTGAGACATTATCTCTGGAATCCATTACTGATCGCGATTCTAGGTCTGACATGGCCAGCGGCCGTGCAGGCGCAGCAAGCCCCTGCGGATGACCAACGGAAACTGAATGGGGCCGTGGGATATCTTGAGCATTTTGCGACTCGTCGAATTATCGAAGCAGTCGGCGTGGATGCGAGCCAATTGATCTCGTTTAGGCGGGAACCGGGTGCTGGGCCGGAAGTCTGGACGATGACGGGAACCGCGGCGATCACCGATATCGCCGGCAATCGTGAGGAGCATCCCTATAGAACTCAGCTCACAATCCTGTGTCAGGCCTATGAGCGGACGGGATGTTGGGATCTGAAATCTCTGACGCTCGGGCAGTGGATATTCTCCGAGACTTCGCCGACCATCGTGGCCCTTGCGGTTTTGAGCGAAAACCCCGGGCCGGAAGCAGATCCGACGGCCGCCGCAACGTCGAACGGCCAGGCTGCCCAAGTCTTAGCCGATGCTGCCGGAGCCGCGGGCAGTACCGCCGGGGATATTGGTTTGCTTCAAAAAATGTCGGCGGAAGGCGATCCGAATGCGCAATACCAGCTTGCGGAGGTTTACCGGATCGGCTTCCCGGTCGAACGGGACACCGCGAAGGCGATAGAGCTCTACAAGCGTTCCGCCGGGCAGGGCTATGCGGCGTCGCAATTCCGCCTGGGCGATCTCTATGAGGAAGGCGAGATCCTAGAGAGGGATCTCGGCAAAGCGATTGAGTCTTACCGGAATGCCGCGGAGCAGGGCCATTCCGGTGCGCAATATGCCCTGGCTCACATTTATCACCTCGGCAGCGGCGTCACGCAGGACATGGCCACCGCACTGGTCTGGTACCGCAAGGCCGCCCTGCAGGGAGACGAGTGGTCGCAGCTTGCTTTGGGCGACCAGTACCGCATCGGGCTGGCGGTTCCGAGGGATCTGGCCCAATCGACCAAGTGGTATCGGCGGGCGGCCGAGCGCGGCAATATTTTCGCTCAGTTCGAGCTGGGCAACGCCTATCGTTTCGGCAACGGCGTCGAGCGGGACGTTTCGCAGGCCACCGAGTGGTACCGCTTGTCGGCCGAGGCCGGCAATCCCTCTGCGAAATTCGCGCTCACGGAACTGGAGACCGGCGGCGCCGCCGCGGACATGGTGAGCGCGCCGGCGCCGGAGGTTTCGCAGGACGCAGGCTCGGACGGGCTCACGGAGGCCTGGGAGGCCGAACTCGCGTCATCCAAAACCGCCGTGGACGCGAGCGAGGCGGATCACGCGAACCTGCTGCTGTCCGAATCCGGCGGGGCGCCGAAAGCCGCGTCCTCGGCTCCGTTGAGCGATACCGCAGCCCTAGGCTCCCCGGTCGCCGAGTTGGCCTATGCCGCGGCGCCGTCATTCAGCGAGGAAGAGACGGTTTCGCAGCTGCTGAGCCTTGCGCAAGGTCAGGTGGCGAATTTGGCGCTCACGACCCCCGAGGGCGATAACGCCCACGAGACCTACCGGCTGATCCTGTCGCTCCAGCCGAACAACGAGCCGGCGCTGGCCGGGATCGGGCAGATCGGCGTCGAGTACGCATCGTTGGCCGAACAGGCCGCGGCGCGTGGCAGGATCGAGCAGGCAAGACGTTACGCCGACAAAGCCGTGGCGCTGGCGCCCAATCACCCGGACGTTTTAGCGATGGAAGCCGCATTGCGGGCGCGAGAGCAGGCGGCCGCAGAGGCTGCGCCGCCCGTGCTAAGCGTCGCCGCGGCTAGTACGCTCAGCATGACATCCGAGACCTCGAGCGGGGTGCAGGCGAATAGCGCCGATATAGAAGTTGCGGCGCTCGCCGATCTCTCCGCCGCAGCTGGCGGTTCGGAGACGCTTGCCGCCAAAAGGAGTCAGGCACCCAAGCCGGAGTTGCTCACCTCCGGTCTGCTCTACGCGGTTTCGGCCTTGGACGCCCATCAGGTTGGAAACTACGATGAAGCGATCCAGTTCTACACTCTGGCGATCGAGGCGGGGGACCTGCCGGACAGGAGCCTCGCTTACGTCTATAACAACCGTGGCGCCAGCTACCGCAACATGAACCGCTATAACCAGGCCATTGAAGATTACGATGCGGCCATACGCTTGAACCCGGAATATGCGACGGCTTACTACAATCGCGGGATTGCGTACGACCGGAAGGGTTTTCATGGCCTTGCCATCGACGACTTCGACACGGCCATTCGGCTAAATCCGGATCTCTCCGACGCCTACAATCAGCGCGGGCTCGCCTATGTGAAGGATGGCCGCTACGACATCGCGATCGAAAATTTCTCGCAAGCCATTCGCTTGGATCCGGAGCTTGACTCGGCCTATTTCAATCGAGGCCTGGTGTATCACTCGACGGGCGATTCCGATCGCGCCGCCGAGGACATCAGGAGATCCCATGCCTTGGACCCGGACAACCCCGAATATGGCAAGAAAATGAGGGAATTGGGCATCCTCTGATGGTCTCACCCGAGTGGGCGGGGGGGCGGCGGCTAGGCCGGCACGCGAGCTTCAACCTCTGAAATGCAGGATGCTCGCCAATCGCGGCGCTGTCGGCACTGGGAACAGGGAAGTCCCCGTCCTCAGGGATTGGCCGCGGCCTGGGTTTCCCGGGTTTGATACTTCACCAGTTTTTTGTGGAGGGTGTCGACCTCCTCCGACATACGCTTGAGATCCCCCAAGAGGAAGTGCCGCGCGGTCTGGCTGCGAACCAAAGCGTTGTGGAGCGAGCCGTTCATCTCCTTGGCCTGAATCTTATCGGTGATCAGAAGGGAGACCACGATCCAGCCCAAGGTTGCGAACAGAGCTATGCCCTTGACCCAACGCTTGGCGGAGGACTTCTTCATGCCGTTTTTCTTGCTGCCGGACATAGATCTGTCGCAATTCCGGAAATATAAAATAAATAGAATGTTACTAATCTATAGAATAAATACGGATTTTGTTCAAGTATTTTTTTATCAATAGTTATTGTTACCAAATATGGTTAAGCATAAATAGAGTTTTTGCTAGACCGACCAGACTCTCGCCCAAACAACCAGACTCGCCTGGAGCGCTGGTCATTTCCGGGATCGACCGTCAGCCCGAGCTTTCTGCCGGGTTGGGCGAGATTCCCGCCTCTGGCGCTGGCCCGGCCTGAGGCGGATCCCTAAACTTTGCGTGCGGGCCCGTTTTTCGCGGGTTTGCGGCCCTCGATTTCTGTTGAGGGGGTATTCGGCGGGCGACGTAGTGTGGCCGGCGAAGGGGGTTTATATTCGGACCGGTGGTGGCAAGTCGCCACCCGGCGCCGTATTGGACGCCGTCCGGGCCATTACCCACCCCGGCCTGGACGGCGTTCTCATTGGTTACGGTCGTTATTGCGGTGAGGCGTCATTCAGGCGGCAGCGGGCGGCAGGCGGCTCACGGCCGGCCGGGAGGTGATCTCGCGGATGAGCTTGCGGCGCGCAGCCTGGTATTAGCCCTGCTAACCGTTCTTGATAAGCTTTGCGGCCTCGACCGCCGCATAGCTCAGCACCGCATCGGCGCCGGCGCGCTTGAAGGCGAGCAAGGTTTCCAGCACCACCTTGTCGTTATCGAGCCAGCCGTTCAGCGCGGCCGCCTTGAGCGCTGCGTATTCGCCGCTCACCTGATAGACCAGGGTCGGCACGGCGAAGGTCTCCTTCACCCGGCGCAGGATATCGAGATAAGGCAGGCCCGGCTTCACCATCACCATGTCCGCCCCTTCCTCGAGGTCGAGCGCCACCTCGCGCAGCGCCTCGTCGCTGTTAGCCGGGTCGAGTTGGTAGGTCTTCTTGTCGCCGACCAGCAGGCCGCCGGAGCCCACGGCATCGCGGAACGGGCCATAGAAGGCCGAGGCATACTTGGCCGCATAGGCGAGGATCAGGGCGTCCTGATGCCCGGCCCCGTCGAGGGCTTCGCGGATCGCGCCCACCCGGCCGTCCATCATGTCCGAAGGCGCGATGACGTCGCAGCCGGCCGCCACCTGGACAAGCGCCTGCTGGACCAGGATCTCGACGGTTTCGTCGTTTAGGATCACCCCGTCGCGCACCAGGCCGTCGTGGCCCAGGCTGTTGTAGGGATCGAGCGCCACGTCACAGATGACGCCGAGGTCCGGCACGGCCGCCTTGAGGGTGCGGATGGCGCGGCACACCAGATTGTCCGGGTTCGTCGCCTCTTCGCAGCCCGGCGTCTTCACCGATTCATCGAGATAGGGAAAGAGGGCGATCGCCGGGATGCCCAGCTCCGCCGCCGGAGCGACGGCGTCCACCAAGGTGTCCGGGCCATAGCGCTCGATGCCCGGCATGGACTCGACCTGGGTGATGCCATTGGCGTCCTGGACGAAAACCGGCCAGATGAGGTCGTCGGTGCCGAGCCGCGCCTCGGCGACCAGGCGCCGGATCCAAGGCTGGGCCCGGTTGCGGCGCATCCGGACCTGCGGGTAAGCCCCGAGGGTTTCTGGCGCGCGGGCCCGCGCGGCGCGCGCGTTCGGCTCGAGGCCTTCGGACACCGCGCGAAGGACGGGATTGGATTTCGCCTTGGCCATGGCCTTATCGGCTCCAGATCGAGGGCGCCAAGTCTATACGAGTCTATGCAAGTCAATGCATGGCTATGCAAGTCTATGCCTGGCGGCGCGGCGCAACAAGCCGGGCCAGGATCTCCCCGGTCGAGGTCACGGTCGCGTATTCGCCCTGCAGGTTGGCCAGGGTGAGCGCCTGGATCTCTTCGGCCCGCCAAACCCGGCCTGCCAGGTCGGTGCGGTCCGCCGTCGCCGTCGCGTCGGCCACCAGATAGGCCTCGTAGCCGAGATTGCCCGCCATACGCACCGTGGTTTCCACACAGTTGTTGGTGGCGGTGCTGGCGAACACCAGCGTATGGATGCCCTTATTGTCGAGATAGGGGCCTAGGCCGGTGTCGATGAAGGCATTGTTGGTCGACTTCTGCACCACCAGCTCCCCGGCCTGCGGGCGCACCTCCTCCTTGAAGTCGCAGCCGGGTTGGCCCGGCCGGTAGGGTGAGTCCGGCTCGCTGGAAAGGTGCTGCACGTGGATCACCGGCCGGCCGGTTCTGCGCCAGGCCGCCAGCAGGCGGCGGGTGTTCGTCTCGGCCTCCGGATTGTTGCGCCGGCCAGTGCGGGGATCGTCGAAGGCCTTCTGCAGATCGACGATGACCAGCGCCGCGTTCGACGGCAGCCCGTCACACAACGATGTTTCTATTTTACCCGAAGGATGGTTTGTAACTTCTTGATATGTTGTAGGCATTGGTCGACACTCCCTGTTTCATGTTCGGGGCCCACCGTGCCGGTGGCGCTTTAGCGTTTGGTGACCCGGAGCAAGCTGCCCCTCAAATCCCGGGAGTCCGTCAGCGGTGGACCAAGCCGGTGCAGAAAAAACACAAAAACCGCCGCGGCCTCGCCGGGCGGTTTATCCATCCGCTCGCTTTAGCCGCATTTCTAACGCGCCCGCAATCTAAGCCTCAAATCGGCGCTTGAGGCTAAGCTCACACCCTAAGAGGGGTGGCTGTCAAGAACCTCGCACTGGACCGCAATGGGGATCGGTTGCTAGAAGGTGGGCTCATCGTCGGCTGTGGCGACAAAAAAGGGCCGAACCATGAGGATATGTGAGGTGCGGTGAAAAAGCGGCTAGGACTCGCGCAATTTTCCATCACCCTGGCCCTCGGCGTTGCCATCGGCGGGCTGGTGTTGGTTGCCGTGGCCGCCGTTCTGGTGACCCAGCTCATCACCAGCCGGGCCAGTGTCATCGGCTTGATGAACCAAAGCATCCAGGAAGCTTTCAGCGCGATCGAGATTGCGCTCGAAGCGCATCTCCTGCCGGCGGTCGACCAGCTCGAGTTTCTTGGCCAGCATATCGAGAACAACGACTACGATCTCGAAGACCGCGAGGCCCTACGCCACCTGTTCGTCGGCGCCCTGGCCGCCACACCGCAGATCGAGGGCGTGATTCTGGTCGAGACGGACCTGCGTCGGTTGAGCGTGCGCCAAACGCTCGATAGAGCCCTCGAAGTGCAGACGACTCCCAGTACGGATCCGGCCCGCCTGCGAACGCTCGTCGAAGAAGTCGAGGCGAGCGACGGCGTGCGCTGGTATGAACTCGTGCACCACGACGGCAAAACCTATTTGAATCTCCGCCGGCCGATCCGGCAAGACGGCGAGTATCTGGGTTTTCTCGCCAGCCTGATTTCAATTCCGGAGCTGTCCCCGTTCATGACCGATTTTGGCGACTATCACGAGTCCACCGTCTTCATTTTGCAGGGTCGCGAGAAAGTGCTAGCGCATCCGGCGTTAGTGTCGCCGCATCCCGAATTGAGCGAAGAGACCCCGGTCGTGGGCTCGATCGGGTTGGCGATCTCGTGCTGGCGGCCTGGCCGAGCGGGCAAGTCAAGCCGGGAATGGAGGCCCTCCAATCCGAGGGCATCGAGGTCCTGCACGTCGACGTCGGCGATAACGCCTACCTCGTCGCGACCAAGCAGGTCGATCGCTGTGGGTCGATCCCCTGGCACCTGGGCGCCTTGGTTCCCATGGAGGACACCATGGACGCCATGCACCGCCTGCGCAACGGGGCCTTGATTGGGTTGGTCATCGCCGTGCTCGCCGTTCTTCTGGCCGTCGCCCTGGGCCGCCTCTTGGCGCGGCCGATCCGTCGCGTCGCCGCCGAAAGCACCAAGATTAGTGGTTTGGATCTAGGCCGGGTGACGCCGCTGCCGGGCAGCCGGATCAGCGAGTTGGACGAACAGGCGCGAGCCTTCAACGCCATGCTGAGCGGCCTCAGGTCGTTCGAGCGCTATGTGCCGCGCCGGCTGGTGAGCCGGCTGATCGCCAGCAATTTGGACGACGAGGTCACCTCCGAAGAGCGCGTGCTCACCGTCATGTTCACCGATATCGCCGGCTTCACGGCCATGTCCGAGCGGCTGCCGGCGGCCGAGGTCGCCCGCTTCCTGAACGAGCACTTCTCGCTTCTCGCCGGCTGCGTGGAAGCGGAGGAGGGCACCATCGACAAATATATCGGCGATGCGCTGATGGTATTCTGGGGTGCGCCCGATATTCAAGAGGACCACGCTCTGCGGGCCTGCCGCGCCGGCCTTGCCATCGCCGAGGCCATGGCGGCGGACAATGCCGAGCGACAGGCCGACGGGCGGCCGGCCGCGCGCATCCGCATCGGCATCCACAGCGGACCCGTGGTGGTCGGCAACATCGGCGCCCCGGGGCGGATCAACTACACCATCGTCGGCGATACGGTGAATACCTGCCAGCGCTTGGAAGCCCTCGGCCGCGACTTCGACCGGGGCGAGGCGGCGACCGTCCTGGTGAGCGAGGCGGTGGCGACGGTGGTCGGCGGGACCCTCGCCGTCGAGCCGGTCGGCAGCTACGAGGTCAAGGGCCGCAGCGAACGGGTGCAAGCCTTCCGCCTGACGGCCGGCTGACGCTTCATCCGCGCATCCGCTCGCCGTCGGGATCGTAAAGCGGCCGCGGCTGCATCTTGGCCGGGCGCCGCTCGCCGAGGATCTCCACCTCGAAGACGGCCTCGTCGGTCACCAGCTCGCTGGGCACGTAGCCGAGGGCGACGCTGTGGCCGCAGGTGTGGGCATAGCCGCCCGAGGTGACGTAACCGACGCACTCGCCGTTGTGGAACAGCGGCTCGTCGCGGTTGACGTCGACGTCGTCGGCCTCCACCAGCAGGGTCACCAGGCGCTTCACCGGTCCGCGCTCGCGTTCGGCCAAGGCCGCCTCGCGGCCGATGAAGGGCGTGTTCTTGTCGAAGCGGATGAAGGCGTCGAGACCGGACTCGGCGGCGGTGAAGTCGGGCCGGAAATCGAGCGTCCAAACGCCCCAGTTCTTTTCCAACCGCATCGACATGAGCGCCCGCGCCCCGAACCACTTCAGGCCCAGGTCCGCGCCCTCGCGCTCGATCGCCTGGTAGAGCGCGAGTTGATACTGCGGCGCGCAATAGATTTCGTAGCCGAGCTCGCCGGTGAAGGAGACCCGTGCCAGAAGGCAGGGCACGCCGGCGACAGCCGTGCGGCGGATGTCGAGGAACCGGAAGGCCTCGGCGGAGACGTCGTCGCGGGTGATGCGCGCCAGCAGGTCGCGAGAGTGCGGGCCGGCGATGGAAATACCGTGCAGCTCGTCCGAGCGGTTGCGGTATGTGACGCCGCTTTCCGGTAGGTGCTGCTCGAACCATCGCCGGTGCATCTCCTGGGCCGCGCCGGAACCGAAGATCGCGAAGCTCTCGTCGCCGAGCCGCGCCACCGTCAGGTCGCCGTAGAGCCGGCCCTTGGGCGTCAGTAGGGGGGTGAGGGCGAGGCGGCCTTGTTTGGGCAGCCGGTTCGCCGCCAGGCGGTCGAGGAAGGCCTCGGCGCCGGGGCCGGAAATCTCGTGCTTGGCGAAGTTCGCGATCTCGATCGCGCCGACGCCCTCGCGCACGGCGCGGCATTCCTCGGCCACGTAAGGAAAGGCGTTGGAGCGCCGGAAGGTCGGGGTCTCTTCGGCCGTCTCCGGGCTTTCGGCGAACCAGAGCGCGTGCTCGAGGCCGAACGCCGCGCCCATCACGGCGCCCTTGGCAACGAGGCGGTCATAGATCGCCGTGGTTTTCCGACTGCGGGCCGCCGGCAACTCCTCGTTCGGGTAGGTGAGGATGAAGCGCCGGGAATAGTTCTCGGCGGCCTTGATGGTGCCGTAGTCGGGGGTGGCGAATTCGCCGAAGCGCGCCACGTCCATGCCCCAGACGTCGACCGAGGGCTCGCCCTCGATCATCCACTCGGCGAGGCAGAGGCCGACGCCGCCGCCCTGGCAGAAGCCGGCCATGACGCCGACGGCCGCCCAGTAGTTCTTGAGCCCCGGCACCGGCCCGATCAGGGGGTTGCCGTCCGGGCCGAAGGTGAAGGGCCCGTTGATCATGTCCTTGATACCGGCGCGCGCCAGCGCGGGCATGCGCTCGAAGGCGATCTCCAGGCGGTCGGCTAATCGGTCGATGTCGGGCTGCAGCAGCTCGTGGCCGAAGTCGGCCGGCGTGCCCTCGACCGCCCAGGGCTTGCAGGCCGGCTCGTAGGTGCCGATCAGGACGCCTTGGTGTTCCTGGCGGGTGTAGGCGTTGCCTTCGTAGTCCACGGTGACCGCGATCTCCTTGCCGTGGGCGGCCACCTCGGGGATCGTCTCGGTGATCAGATAATGGTGCTCCATGGGCTGCAGCGGCAGCTCGATGCCGGCCAGGCGGCCGACCTCGCGGGCCCATAGGCCGCCGGCATTGACCAGATGCTCGGCCAGGATCGTGCCGTTCGAGGTCACCACCTCCCAACCGCCGTCAGGCCGGGGGTTGGTCTCCAGGACCGGCGTGTTGCAGTGGACCTCGGCGCCGTAGTGGCGGGCCGACTTGGCATAGGCGTGGGTGACGCCGGAGGGGTCGATATGGCCGTCGACTGGCTCGAACAGGGCGCCGAGATACTTGCTGGGGTCGATTAGGGGATTGAGCTCGGCGGCCTCCTTGAGGGTGATGAACTCGGTGTCGAGGCCCATGTAGCGGGCCTTGGCGCGCTCCTGCTTCAAATAGTCGAGGCGCTCGGGCGTGGAGGCGAGATAGATGCCACCCGGCCGGTGGGTGCCGACCGACTGGCCCGACAGCTCTTCGATCTCGTCATAGAGCTGGATCGTGTATTTCTGCAGTCGGGCGATGTTGGGGTCCGAGTTGATGGTGTGGATCACCCCGGCGGCGTGCCAGGACGAGCCGGAGGTGAGCTCCGAGCGCTCCAGCAGGACGACGTCCGTCCATCCCATCTTGGCCAGGTGATAGAGGACGCTGCATCCGACGACGCCACCGCCGACCACCACGACCCGTGCATGCGACTTCATGATCCAAGGCTCCCCGCTGGACTGGCTTCACGGTCTTGCGGCTCAATGCCAGGCGTCCGGCATCGAGTCCTTCTTCGCGGCGATGTAGGCTTCGAGCGCCTCGTCCACGGCGGGGTCGAGGGCCGGCGCCTCGTAGCCCTCGAGCCAGGCCTTCCAGAGTTCGTGAGCGCGAGTGAGGGCGTCCTTCTCGCCTTCCTCGAACCACTGCTCGAAGGAATTGCAGTCGGCCAAGTCGGGCTCGTAATAGGCCGTCTGATAGTTCGCCAAGGTGTGGGCGGCGCCGAGGAAATGCTTGCCGGGGCCCACTTCGTGGAAGGCATCCATGGCGAAAGCGTTGTCGTCGAGGGCGAGCCCGTCGAGCAGCCGGTGCATCATGCCGAGCCGGTCGCAGTCGAGAACGAACTTCTCGTAGCCCATGGTGAGGCCGCCTTCGAGCCAACCCGCCGAATGCAGCACGAAATTGGTGCCGGCCATCAGCGCCGGCATCATGGCGTCCGCCGATTCCTGGGCGGCTTGCGCGTCGGCCACCTTGGAGGAGGTGAACTGTCCGCCACAGCGCAGCGGAAGGCCAAGACGCCGCGCCAGCTGGCCGACGGCCAGATAGGCCAGGGCCGGCTCCGGCATGCCGAAGGTGGGCGCACCCGACCTGAGCGACATGGAGGAAAGGAAGTTGCCGTAGATGGCCGGCGCGCCGGGCCGCACCAACTGGGTGAGGGCAACCCCGACGCTGGCCTCGGCATGGGCCTGGGCGATGGCGGCGGCCGGGGTTACCGGCCCCATGGCCCCGCCCAGGATGAAGGGCACCACCACCGTCGCCTGATTGGCTGCGGCGTAAGTGCGCAGCACGCCGGACATGACGTCGTCGTAGACCAGCGGCGAGTTGACGTTGATGTTGCCGAGGATAACGCAGTTGTTCTCGACGAAGTCGTCGCCGAACAGGATACGGCACATCTCGATCGAGTCCGCCGCCCGTTCCGGTGAGGTGACCGAGCCCAGGAAGGGTTTGTTGCTCCAGCGCATGTGGGCGTAAATCATCTCCAGGTGGCGCTTGTTGACCGGCAGGTCGACCGGCTCGCAGATGGTCCCGCCCGAGTGGTGCAGCCAGGGCGAGAGGTAGGCGAGTTTCACGAAATTGCGGAAATCCTCGATGGTGCCGTAACGCCGTCCGCCTTCCAGGTCGCGCACGAAGGGCGAGCCATAGGCCGGCGAGAAGACCGTGTGATTGCCGCCGATTTCCACGCTGCGCGCGGGATCGCGTGCGTGCTGGGTGAATTGGCGCGGCGCGGTGGCGCAGAGCGCGCGGACCTGGCCCGGCTCGAAGCGCACCCGCTCGCCCTCTATCGCGGCGCCGGCCTCCTTGAACAGGCGGAGCGCCTCCTGGTCGCCGCGAAACTCGACGCCGACCTCGCCGAGGATGCGATCGGCGTGCCGTTCGATGAGGTCCAGGCCGTCTTCGCCGAGCAGGTCGTAATAAGCTATGCGCCGCGTGATATAGGCCGGTGCGGGGCGTTTGGCCGCCTGGCGCCGCTCCTGCCGGCCGCTCCGGCCGCCGCGGCCGCCGCGGCCGCTCCGGGCGCCTCGTTCGGACGTCGCTGGTCTCCCCATGTCTCCCCCGTACCTGCCGGTCAACCCGGGCCCATGTTTTTCTGAGCTGCATGCTAACCATGCTGGCGGCTCCGTGACGACGAAAAATGCAAGCGCTCCAACAATAAGGGGCAGCGGCGGGGGCGGTTAATCGGCGGGGTTTGGCAGTTGGGTGGTAGATTATATTCGGTGTGGCCGGAATACAGTCGTCAGAGCTCGACCGAATGCCCCAGTGGGCCAAAAGCTGCTAGATCTTTCAATGTCTTAAAGTCGCATGTCGTTAAGCGCGTGTTAACCGGAAGAGCGCTAAAGTCTTTTCGAGATCGCTTCAAAATTGCTGCGACTTTGCCGGGGATTGAAACGTGAAGACACCTTACATCGAAATGATTTCGTTGGTTGAGCGCCTGCACCGTCAGTGCCTCGAAGTCGTCAAGGCGGAACTAGACCGCATGGGCATCCGTGACCTCAACAACGTGCAGGCCTTGATTCTGTTCAACATCGGCGAGGAAGAGCTGACCGTTGGCGAGCTGACGCAGCGCGGTTACTACCTCGGCTCGAACGTGTCCTATAACGTGAAGAAGATGGTCGAGAACGGCTATCTGATCCAGGAGCGCTCGCCGCACGACAGGCGCTCCTTTCACGTGCGTGCCGCGGACAAGGGGCTGGACATTTACCGGCGCCTGGATGAGCTGTTCGGATCGCATTCGGACCGCTTGATCGCCGCGCAGTTCACGGTCGACGGCGTGGACCAGACCAACACGACGCTGCGCCGCCTGGAGCAGTTCTGGGCCACGCCGCAGCACCTCACCAATCGGATAACGACGGCCGCCTGACCAAAGCTGCCCGCCACTCCAACCTCCGGGCTCGGCGCCAAGCGGCGCCGGGCCCGAAGTTTTTCTAATGCATGTGGTAATTCCGGCGGTCACTCTTCCAAGCCGCGCGATTGCCGCCAAATTTCGTGCGACTTCGCCCTTTGGGGGTATTGCGGGTGCGGGCCGTCATCGTGTACATCCGCGGCTGACGCCGCCAACCATGCGGCCCGATCAATTCAAGGTTTCGCCCAAGGCCTAGCCCAGGGGATCGCACCAGGGGATCGCACCAGGGGATCGCACCAGGGGATCGCACCAGGGGATCGCAATGGCAGTCCCGCAGCACGCCAACTCCTACTACGCCGCCACGGCCAACGACCTGCGAGACCGGCCGCCCCTGAGCGGCGAGACCCGGGCGGACGTCTGCGTGGTCGGCGGCGGTTTCACCGGGCTGTCCGCCGCGCTGCATCTGGCCGAGCGCGGTTACGAGGTGGTGCTGCTGGAGGCCGAGCGGCTCGGCTGGGGCGCCTCGGGCCGCAACGGCGGCCAATTGAACAGCGGCCAGCGCGTCGGTCAGACGGCCCTCGAGGCCCTGGTCGGCCTGGAAGCGGCCCGGCGGCTCTGGGACCTGGCCGAGGAAGCCAAGGCGACGGTGCGCGAGCGTGTCGCGCGCCACGCGATCCAATGCGACCTCAAGCCGGGCAATCTGCTCTGCGCCTACAAGCCGGGCGAGGCCGAGGGGCTGGCGCGCATCGCCGATCACTTGCGCGAGGTCTACGGCTACGACCAGGACCGCGGCGTCTCCAAGGCGGAGATGTCCGACATGCTCGGCACCACGCGCTATCACGGCGGCCGTCTCGACATGGGCGCGGGACACCTGCATCCGCTGAACTACGCGCTAGGTCTCGCGCGCGCGGCCGAGGAAGTCGGCGCCCGCCTTTACGAAGCTTCGCGCGCGACGCGCATCGAGAGCGCCACAGGCGCCGGTGGTGCCGGCGCCAAGACCGTGGTGACGACTGCCGCGGGACGGGTCACGGCGGACTATCTGGTGCTGGGCTGCAACGGCTATCTGGAGAGACTGGAGCCGCGCATCGCCGGGCGCATCATGCCGATCAACAACTACGTGCTGGCGACGGCGCCGCTCGGGGAGGACAGCGCGCGGGCGCTGATCCGCGACGACGTCTGCGTCACCGATACCAAGTTCGTGGTCGATTACTATCGTCTCTCGGCCGACAAGCGGCTCTTGTTCGGCGGCGGCGAGACCTATAGCCGGCGCTTTCCGGCCGACATGAAAGCCCTCGTGCGGCGCTACATGCTGCGGGTCTATCCACAGCTCGCCGAGACACCCATCGACTATGCCTGGGGCGGCACCCTGGCGATCACCATGAATCGCCTGCCGGCCTTCGGCCGCCTGGAGCCCAACACCTTCTATGCCCAGGGCTACTCGGGCCAGGGTGTGGCGCTCACCTCGCTCGCTGGCAAGCTGATCGCCGAGGCGGTGGCCGGGACCGCCGAGCGCTTCGACGTGATGGCCCGCCTGCCGCAACGCGACTTCCCCGGCGGCACCCTGCTCAGGTGGCCGGGCCTGGTCGCCGGCATGCTCTACTACAGTCTGAGAGACAAGCTATAGTTCTTTGTTATTAAAGCCGAAAAATTACACTCACGAAAACGCCTGAATGCCCGTTTGCGCGCGGCCGAGGATGAGGGCGTGGACGTCGTGGGTGCCCTCGTAGGTGTTGACCGCCTCCAGGTTCATGACGTGGCGGATCACGTGGTACTCGTCGGAGACGCCGTTGCCGCCGTGCATGTCGCGCGCCATGCGGGCGATGTCGAGCGCCTTGCCGCAGGAGTTGCGCTTGGCGAGAGACATCAGCTCGGGGGCCGCCTTGCCCTCGTCGAACAGGCGCCCGATGCGCAGGCAGGTCTGTAGCCCGAGGGTGATCTCGGTCTGCATGTCGGCCAACTTCTTCTGGATCAGCTGGTTGGCGGCCAGCGGCCGGCCGAACTGCTTGCGCTCCAGGGTGTAATTGCGCGCCGCGTGCCAGCAGAACTCGGCCGCGCCGAGCGCCCCCCAGGCGATGCCGTAGCGCGCCCGGTTGAGGCAGCCGAAGGGACCCTTCAGGCCGGCGACGTTGGGCAGCAGATTCTCCTCCGGCACCTCGACCCCGTCCATCACGATCTCGCCGGTAATCGAGGCCCTGAGCGAGAACTTGCCCTCGATCTTAGGCGCCGATAGGCCCGCCATGCCCTTTTCCAGAATGAACCCGCGGATCCTGTCGTCGGGCGCCGCCTTGGCCCAGACGATGAAGATGTCGGCGATCGGCGAATTTGTGATCCACATTTTGGAGCCGGTGAGGCGGTAGCCGCCGTCGATCTTCTCGGCCCGGGCCTTCATGCCGCCGGGGTCGGAGCCATGGTCCGGTTCGGTCAGGCCGAAGCAGCCGATGATCTCGCCGGTCGCCAGGCGCGGCAGATAGGCCTGGCGCTGCGCCTCGGTGCCGTAAGCGTGGATCGGATGCATGACCAGGGAGGACTGCACCGACATGGCCGAGCGATAGCCCGAGTCCACCCGCTCGACCTCGCGCGCCACCAGGCCGTAGGCGACGTAGTTGACCCCGGCGCAGCCGTAGTCTTCGGGCAAGGTCGAGCCGAGAAAACCAAGCGCGCCCATCTCGCGCATGATTTCCGGATCGAAGCGCTCGTGCCGGTTGGCCTCCAGCACCCGGGGCATCAGTTGTTCTTGGCAGTAATCGTGCGCGGCGTCGCGCACCAGACGCTCGTCCTCGGAAAGCTGCTCGTTCAACAGCAGCGGATCGTCCCACTTGAATTCCGCTCTGCCGGCCTTCGGCTCCGCTGCAACAGGTTCAGCTTGCACCATGACCCATCTCCTCCAGGCTCGGACCGGAAATTGTCCATTAAGCCTTTGTTACACATCGCGTCGCAGAATCGCGCCATGTTACGCGACGGCGATGTCTTGATCGAATTCTACCGCGTCGGCCAATATGTCAAGGTCTCAGCCATCGGTCCGCGGACCTACACCGAGGTCTGCACCATCGGCGACCCGGCCGCGGGCGAGGAGAGGTTGAGCCGAATCGCGGTTCAGAAGCTCAAACGCGCGTTCATGCGGGCGCGCCCGGCCAATCGCTGCCGCTAAATTTGCGCTGCCGCGCGCTCGCGGATCTGCCCTCTTACCAAGCCGTCATCGACACCGGCTCAAAACCGGCGCCGGTCATTCAGCGCTTTTTGCGCCGGCCGCGCTTGCGGCCAAGCCCGATCTGCTTTGCGAACTCCGAACGTTGCTTGGCGTAGTTGGGCGCCACCATGGGATAGTCGGGCGGCAAGCCCCACTTGGCGCGATACTCCTCGGGGGACAGGCCAAAAGTCGTACGCAGATGGCGTTTCAACATCTTGAGTTTCTTGCCATCTTCCAAGCAAACGATGTAGTCCGGCTGCACCGACCGGCGTATCGAGACAGCGGGGCGTAGGGATTCAGCCTTGAGCGCACCGCTATCGTTGAGCGCGGACAGCCACCCATGCACCGTGTTAATGATCGCACACAGTCCCGCAGTGGGCAAAGGGTTATTTCGTACGTAAGCTACCACCACTTCCGCGGTCATTCTCAATATATCGGCGGACGCCGATTGTTCCGGCCCTGCGTCGGTCATATTTCATTTCCACTTTATTGACTACCAGCGCTTGGAAAAATTGCATAGGCACTAGTAGGAGTCAATTGGTCAAAGCGAATTACAGAACAATGCTTATGAGTTGCGTAAAATGAGCGAGTTTTTACTGCTTTTTGTCATGCAGTCCCTTTGATGCACTTCCCAACCGGTCGCTTCGTCTGGCTTGGGCGATCAACCAGCGTGATCTATTTACTAGCGTGTTCTATCCACTAGCGTGCCACGCCATGCCTTGTGGCGGGCTTTTGCCGACTTGCGACATATGGTAGTGTCCGCGCCCGGATTGCCGCGAATGGTGTAGGGTCGGACATGTCGAGGAAGCCAATTGCGATTGCATCCGATCATGCCGGGTACGATCTCAAGACGACGCTTGCCCAAGAACTGGCCGAGATGGGGTACGAGGTGCTCGATCTCGGGACCGACGGTTCGCAGTCGGTCGACTATCCGGACTTCGGATCCTCGCTGGCCGAGGTCATCCGGACCGGCGAGGTCGAGCGGGGAATCTTGATTTGCGGGACCGGAATCGGCATGTCCATGGCCGCCAACCGCCATCCGGGTGTTCGGGCGGCGGTGTGCTGGGACGAGACCTCGGCGCGGCTAACGCGCGAGCACAATGATGCGAATGTTTTGGCCTTGGGCGCCCGCCTGTTGGGAGTCGAGGTGGCCAAGGACTGCTTGCGTACATTCTTGAGCACGGACTTTGCCGGCGGGCGCCATGCCGGGCGGGTCGCCAAGTTGGGATAGATACCGTTGGAATCAGTCAAAGCGACCGCTTGAGGGTGGTTGCCCTGGAGGGGGGAGAGAGGGAATGGCCGCAGACGCTGCTGTGAGGTCTTTCATCGAAGAGTCTTTTTTCACTGCATCGCTGGCCGACAGCGATCCAGAGCTTCACGATGCCGTTCGCGGCGAACTCAAGCGCCAGCAAAATCAGATCGAGCTGATCGCCTCTGAAAACATCGTCTCGCGCGCGGTGCTTGAAGCGCAGGGCTCGGTTCTGACCAACAAGTACGCGGAAGGCTATCCCGGCCGCCGCTACTATGGCGGCTGCGAATTCGTCGACGTGTCCGAGCAACTGGCCATCGATCGCGCCCGCGAGCTGTTCTCTTGCGAGTTCGCCAACGTGCAGCCGCATTCAGGCGCTCAGGCCAACCAGTGCGTTATGCTTGCGCTGTGCAAGCCGGGCGATACCATCATGGGCCTGTCGCTGGCGGCCGGCGGCCACCTGACCCACGGCGCGCCGCCCAATCTCTCCGGCAAGTGGTTCAACGCCGTCCAATACGGTGTGCGCCCGGAAGACGGTCAGATCGATTTCGACGAGGTGGTGGCGCTCGCCCGCGAGCACAAACCGAAGCTGATCATCACCGGCGGTTCGGCCTATCCGCGATTCATCGATTTTCCGCGCTTCCGCGAGATCGCCGACGAGGTCGGGGCCTACTTCCAGGTCGACATGGCGCACTTCGCCGGACTGGTGGCGGCGGGCGTGCACCCGAGCCCCTTGCCGCATGCTCACGTGGTCACGACGACGACCCACAAGACGCTGCGCGGCGCGCGCGGCGGCATGGTTCTTTCCAACGATCCGGAACTCGGGAAGAAGATCAACTCGGCGGTCTTCCCGGGCCTGCAAGGCGGCCCGCTCGAGCATGCGATCGCCGGCAAGGCCGCCGCCTTCGGCGAGGCCCTGAAGCCGAGCTTCAAACTCTATGCCCAGCAAGTGGTGGACAACGCCAAGGTGTTGGCCGCCGTGCTGCTCGAAAACGGCTTCGACATCGTCTCTGGTGGCACCGACACCCACCTCATGCTGGTCGACCTGCGGCCCAAGAAGTTGACCGGCCGGGACGCGGAAGCCAGCCTGGATCTCGCCGGCATCACATGCAACAAGAACGGCGTACCGTTCGATCCGGAAAAGCCGATGGTGACCTCGGGCATTCGTCTGGGCACGCCCGCGGCGACGACGCGGGGATTCGCTACCGAGGAATTTCGCCAAGTCGGCGCGCTGATCACCCGGGTGCTGGACGGCCTCGCCGCCAGCCCCGAGGACAACGGCGCCATCGAACAGGAAGTGCGCAGCGAGGTGGTGGCGCTGTGTCAACGCTTCCCGGTCTATCAGGGCTTTTAGGCCGGGGCTTCCAGGAAACGCGGGTTCAGGGGCTAGGGGGGAAGGTGGATGCGCTGTCCGTTCTGTGGCAACGAAGATACTCAGGTCAAAGACTCGCGGCCGACCGAGGACAACTCCGCGATTCGACGCCGGCGGCAATGCACCCATTGCGCAGCTCGGTTCACCACCTTCGAGCGCGTGCAGCTGCGCGAGCTCACGGTGGTGAAGGGCGACGGCCAGCGCGAGCCCCTCGACCGCGAGAAGCTACTGCGCTCCATGACCATCGCGCTGCGCAAGCGCCCGGTGGAGCAGGACCGGATCGAGCGGGTGGTCAACAGCATCGTCCGCCAGCTCGAGAGTTCGGGCGAGAGCGAGATCCGCAGCCAGACCATTGGCGAGCTGATCATGGACGCCTTGAAGGGATTGGATCAGGTGGCTTACGTGCGCTTCGCCTCCGTCTACCGGAACTTCCGGGAGACGCGGGACTTCGAGAAGTTCATTGACAATATCAGCGCCGACGGCGACTGACCGCCCGACTGACCGCCCGACTGTCCGATCAACCGAGTGGGATGATCGCGCGCACATGCGCGCGGCGCTCACCCTGGCGTGCCGTGGCCTCGGCAGGGTCGCGCCCAATCCGGCCGTCGGCTGCATTCTGGTGAAGGACGGACGGGTGGTCGGACGCGGCTGGACCCAGCCGGGCGGGCGTCCCCACGCGGAAACCGAAGCCCTGGACCGGGCGGGAGATCAGGCCCGCGGGGCGACCGCCTACGTCAGCCTGGAGCCCTGTTCCCATCACGGCGAGACGCCGCCCTGCGCGGAGGCGCTGATCGCGGCCGGGGTCGCGCGCTGCGTCGTGGCGTTGGGCGATCCCGACGAACGGGTCGCCGGCCGCGGCCTGGCCCGCCTGCGCGAGGCAGGCATCGATGTCGCGGAGGGCCTGCTCGCCGACGCGGCGGCGGAGGTCAATGCCGGCTTCCTCATGCGAACTCGCGAAGGCCGGCCGCTGGTCACCCTCAAGCTCGCCACCACCCTCGATGGCCGGATCGCCACCAAGGTGGGCGAAAGCCGCTGGATCACGGGCGAGGTCGCGCGTGCGCACGTGCATCTGCTGCGCGCCGGTCACGATGCGGTGATGGTCGGCGGCGGCACGGCCTTGGCCGACGATCCGCGCCTCGATGTGCGGTTGCCGGGTCTCGAAGACCGCGCGCCGCTGCGCATCGTGCTCGACGGCGGCCTGCGGCTTCCGGCAACCCATGATCTGGTGGCGCGGGCCGGGTCCCAGCCGACACTTGTGTTCACCCGTTCCGGACATCCGCGCAGTGCGCGTCAAACCCTCGAGAAGGCGGGAGTGGAGCTGGTCGAGGTCGAAACGGACGAAGACGGCGTGCTCTCGGCCTCGGCGGTTCTGCAGGCGCTCGGCCGCCGCGGCCTCACGTGCCTGCTGGTGGAGGGCGGCGGTAGCTTGGCGGCAAGCCTGTTCCGGGCGGACCTCGTGGATCGCCTCGTCTGGTTCCATTCGCCCGGGGTGATCGGCGGCGACGGCGTGGCCGCCGTCGGCGGTTTTGGGCTCGAGCGCCTGGCCGACGTGTCGCGCTTTCAGCGCCGGTCCGCCCAGCCGGCCGGTGCGGATCTGGTGGAAACCTACGCGCGGGTCCCCTAGTTTGAGATCATGTTCACAGGCATCGTCACGGATCTGGGCCAAGTGCGCGCCGTCGAAGAGCGGGGTGACCGGCGCTTCGCCTTCGCCACCGGCTACCCGGCGGGCGAACTCTCGTTGGGCGCCTCGATCGCCTGTTCCGGTGCCTGCCTGACAGTGGTGGACTTCGGCGAGATCTCCGATCCGGATGCTGGAGGCGCCCGAGGCTGGTTTGCCGCCGACGTCTCGGCCGAGACCCTCTCCAAGACGACCTTGGGCGACTGGCGGGTCGGCACGCCGGTCAATTTCGAACGGGCGCTCAAGCTCGGCGACGAGTTCGGCGGCCATCTAGTCTCGGGCCATGTGGACGGCCTTGCCAAGGTCGTGGAACGCAGGCCGGAGGGTGATTCCCAGCGCTTCGTGTTCGTCGTGCCGGCGGCGCTCGCGGCATTTATCGCGCCCAAAGGTTCGGTGGCCCTTGACGGTGTTTCGCTGACCGTGAACGAAGTGACGGACGAACCGGGGGGCGGTTGCCGCTTCGGAATCAACATCGTGCCCCACACCGCATCGGTGACCAGCTTCGGCGGGCTCGAGGTCGGCGGGACCGTCAACCTGGAAATCGACCCGGTGGCGCGCTACGTTCAGCGCCTGTTGGAGGCGAGACCTTAAATGACCGGTTTGAAAGAAGACCCCTGGCGCGCGACTTTCAGCGAGGTGATCTCGGCCGCGGACGATATTATCGAGGAGGCGCGCAATGGCCGCATGTTCGTCCTGGTCGACGACGAGGACCGGGAGAACGAAGGCGACCTGGTCATCCCGGCGCAGATGGCGACACCCGAGGCGATCAACTTTATGGCCAAGTTTGGCCGCGGCCTTATCTGTCTTGCCCTCACACCGGCGCGGGTCCGCGAGCTTGGCCTGTCGCTCATGCCGCGCCACAACGAAAGCCGGCACGAGACGGCCTTTACCGTTTCGATCGAGGCGAAGGAGGGCGTGAGCACCGGTATCTCGGCGCCGGATCGCGCCCACACCATCGCAACGGCGATCGATCCCGGCAACGGACCCAACGACCTCGTGACACCTGGCCACGTGTTTCCGCTGGTGGCGCGCGACGGCGGCGTGCTGGTGCGCGCCGGGCATACCGAGGCGGCGGTGGATCTGGCGCGCCTAGCCGGACTCAATCCTTCCGGCGTGATCTGCGAAATCATGAACGACGACGGCACCATGGCGCGGCGCGACGACCTGATTGCCTTCGCCCAGCGCCACGGCCTCAAGATCGCCACCATCTCGGACCTGATCGCCTACCGGCGGCGCTACGACGAGCTGGTGGAGCGGACCCTGGAGACCGAGTTCAGCAGCCGTTTCGGCGGCGACTTTCAGATGGCCGTCTACCGCACGAAGGTCGGCTATGGCGAGCATGTCGCCTTGTGGAAAGGGGATCTTTCCGGCGCCGAACCGGTGCTTGTGCGGGTGCATGCGCTGAACCTGCTCGACGATGTGCTAGGCGACAGCACGAGCGGCAAGAGCGGCGAGCTGCAGGCGGCCCTGGAATTGATCGGCGAGGCGGGGCGAGGCGTCGTGGTGCTGATCCGCGAACCGGCGCCGACCAGCCTGTCGGATCGTCTCAGCGCCGAGCGCGCCGGAGACTTCGCTGAGGGCAACGAGCTGCGCGATATCGGCGTTGGCGCCCATATACTGTGGGATCTGGGCGTAAGGAACATGATTCTCTTGTCGAACGCCCAGCACACCTATGTCGGTCTCGAGGGCTATGGATTGAGCGTGAAGGAATGCCGTCCGATCGGCGGGCCGAAGGCCGGTTGATGGCGGGCGAACCTCACATCCTCATCGTCGAGGCCCGTTACTACGAGGATATCGCCGATGGGCTATTGCACGGCGCGGAACGGGCCTTCGCCGAGGCGGGCGCGACCTTCGATCGGCTGACCGTGCCCGGCGCGTTCGAGATTCCGGCCGCCATCTCCCGCGCCATAGCGGCCGGAGGGGCCGACGGCCCCGACGGTCCCGACGGTGGCGCCCGCTACGACGGCTATCTCGCCTTGGGCTGTGTCATTCGCGGCGAGACCAGTCACTACGACTATATCTGCACCGAGAGCGCCCGGAAGCTGCAGGACCTGGCCTGCGACAAGGGTGCGGCGCTGGGATACGGTATTCTGACCTGCGAAAATTGGGACCAGGCTTGGGCGCGCGCGAACGTCGAGGACCGCAACAAGGGCGGCGAGGCGGCGCGGGCCTGCCTCGCGATGATCGCTGTGAACGGCCGCTTCGCCGGCCGGCCGGGTTGATGCCTTGACCGGCGCCGGCAGATCGAGTCCGCGACCGGGGCGCTCCGGTCTCGCCGGACGTGCCGCGGCGCGCTTGGCGGTCGTTCAGGCGCTTTATCAGATGAAGATGACCGGCGAAGGCGCGACCTCGGTGATCGACGATTTCCTTGAGCATCGCTTGGCCGGGTCCGACCAGGAGACCGAGGGGCTGGACCTCGGTAGGGTCGACCGGGACTTCTTCCGGGACCTGGTGCACGGCGTCGCGCGCGAATCGGACTCCCTCGACGACATGTTGACCGCGGTCCTTGCCGAGAACTGGCCGGTCGAACGCTTGGAGCGCCTGCTCAGGCTGATTCTGAGTGCTGGCGCCTTCGAGCTGGGCCATTGGCCGGAGGTTCCGGCTCGGGTCGTGGTGTCGCAGTATGTCGATCTGGCCCATGCCTTTCTCGACGACAAGCAAACCGCCATGTCCAACGGCGTGCTCGACCGTCTGGCCCGGCATCTGCGCCCGGAGGAGTTCGAGGGCGAGGCGCCGCCGGACCTGACGGGCTGAGCGGCGGTTTTTCGCGGGAGTTGACCGAGGTGCGCGGCGAATTCGAGCTGATCGAAAAGTATTTTGCTCCCCTTGCCAGCGGCGCGACTGGGGCCCTCGGCCTTACCGACGACGCGGCGCTGCTGACGCCGCCCGCCGGGCGCGATCTGGTGTTGACGGCCGACGCCATGATCGAGGGCGTGCACTTCCTGACCGATCAGCCGCCGGGTCTGGTGGCTCGCAAGTTACTGCGGGTCAACCTCTCCGACCTGGCCGCCATGGGCGCCGTGCCGCTCGGTTACCTCGTGACGGCGGCTTGGCCCGAAACCAAGGACGAGGCCTGGATTGCTGGCTTCGCCGAGGGCCTGGCGGACGATCAGGCGATCTTTCCGGTCCATCTGCTCGGCGGCGACACCACGCGAACCCCGGGGCCCTTGGCCCTATCCTTGACGGCGGTGGGCACGGTCCCGGCCGGCGGCGGTCTCAGACGCGGCGCCGCGCGCGACGGCGACTTGCTGTTCGTATCGGGTACGATCGGCGATTCGGCTCTAGGGCTGAAGATCTTGCGTGGCGAGATCGAGACGCTTGACGACAGCGACCGGACGGCGCTCGTGGCGCGCCACCGGCTGCCTCAGCCGCGGCTCGCCTTGGGCCAGGCGCTGCTCGACGAGGGCCTGGCCACGGCCGCCATCGACCTGTCGGACGGCCTGGTCGCCGATATCGGCCACATTGCCGAATCCTCGGGCCTGTCCGCGCGCATCGAGGCGTCCGCGATACCCTTGTCGGCGGCGGCCGGGCGGGCCGTGGCGGAGGATCCGGATCTGCGCGCGGCCCTGTTCGGCGGTGGCGAGGACTATGAGCTTGCCTTCGCGGTGGCGCCCGGGCAGGCCGGGGCGATTGCTGCGCTAGCCGAGCGCCTAGCCCTGCCGATCAAGCGGATCGGGGCTTTGGCGGCCGGGCAGGGCGTGAAGTTGGTCGACGAGTCCGGCGAGGAGGTGCCCCTGGTTTCCGCCGGCTGGACGCACTTCTAATACCCAGGAGCACCGATAATGACCCATAGAGATCGCGTGGGCGAACCGCCGGAGGGCATCGGAAAGCCTCGCCGATGTCCCACATCGCCCGCGGCTTCCTTCTACCCGGCGGATCGCCCACGCGTCTCTATGGGTCATTATCAGCGCTCCTTGGTATAAAAGGGTAGAGGCGGGTGGTGTTGCCTGTCCCCGAAATCCCAACCTGAGAGAATGCAGACGGCTTGCCTTAGTCTGGCAGGTCTGGCATTTTCCGCGCGCCTTTTTGGGGCCGTCTTGCGGCGGCCTCCCAGGCGCGGTGCCCCCAGGCAATGCAACTGTGGGGCAATGCGACTGTGGGGCGATTCGGGCTTGGGGCAATCTTTGAAACCGGAGCCAGTTGGTTTCGGGCTAGCAAAAAATAGAGGAACTCGAAATGGCGGCGCAGTTGATCTTTGTCATCGCATGCGGACTCCTGGCTCTGGGTTACGGCGTCTGGGCATCGCGCACGATCCTGGCGGCCAGCCCGGGCAACGAGCGCATGCAGGAGATCGCCGGCGCGATCCAGGAGGGTGCGCGCGCCTACCTGAACCGGCAGTACACGACGATCGCCCTGGTGGGTGCGGTCATCTTCGTGATCCTGTCTCTGTTGCTGGGGCTGCAAACCGGGATCGGATTTCTGGTTGGAGCCATCTTGTCGGGCTCCGCCGGTTATATCGGGATGTACATCTCGGTGCGCGCCAACGTGCGCACGGCCGAGGCGGCGCGCCACGGGCTCGAAGAAGGTCTCGGCATAGCTTTCCGGGCCGGCGCGGTCACCGGCATGTTGGTGGCGGGCCTGGCCCTGCTGGCGGTCGCCGGCTACTACACCGTGCTGCTCATCATAGGAAGTGAGGGCCGCGAGTTGGTCGACGCGCTGGTCGGCCTGGCGTTCGGCGCCTCGCTGATCTCGATCTTCGCGCGCCTTGGCGGCGGCATTTTCACCAAGGGCGCGGACGTGGGCGCCGATCTGGTCGGCAAGGTCGAAGTTGGGATTCCCGAGGACGATCCGCGCAATCCCGCGGTGATCGCCGACAACGTGGGCGACAACGTGGGCGACTGCGCCGGCATGGCCGCCGATCTGTTCGAGACCTATGTGGTCACCGTGGTGGCCACCATGGTGCTCGGGTCGATCCTATTGGCTGGCGCGGAGGTCCTCTCCGACTTCATGGTTTATCCGCTCACCATCGGCGCGATCTGCATCATCACGTCCGTGGTCGGGACCTTTTTCGTCCGCCTGGGTGATTCCGACAACATCATGGGCGCGCTCTACAAGGGCTTCATCACCACCGGCGTGCTCTCCGCCGTGGGTCTGCTGCCGGTTACCTGGGTGGTGATCGGCTTCGGCGAGCTGGGCGCATCGGGGATAACCGGCTGGTCGCTTTACCTCTGCGGGCTAATCGGCCTGGTCGTGACCGGGCTGATCGTCTGGGTCACCGAGTATTACACCGGCACCAATCACCGTCCGGTCCAGTCGATCGCCAAGGCGTCGGTGACCGGCCACGGCACCAACGTGATCCAGGGCCTGGCGATCTCAATGGAGGCCACGGCGGTTCCCGCGATCATCATCTGTGTGGCCATCGTTCTGACCCATATGCTGGCCGGCCTGCTGGGGATCGCCATTGCGGTGTCCGCCATGCTGGCGCTCGCCGGCTTGGTCGTCGCGCTCGACGCCTATGGGCCGGTGACCGACAACGCCGGCGGCATTGCCGAGATGGCCGATCTAGAGGAATCGGTGCGCAAGACCACCGATGCACTCGACGCCGTCGGCAACACCACGAAAGCCGTGACCAAGGGCTACGCCATCGGCTCGGCCGGGCTCGGTGCCTTGGTGTTGTTCGCGGCCTATACGCAGGACCTGCACTACTTCGCCTCCGATCCGGCGAGCTTTCCCTATTTTGCAGGAATCGAGGTCGACTTCTCGCTGTCCAATCCCTTCGTCGTCGTCGGGCTCTTGATCGGCGGCATGCTGCCCTACCTGTTCGGCGCGATGGGCATGATGGCGGTGGGCCGGGCGGCCGGCGCGGTGGTCGTCGAGGTACGCCGCCAGTTCAAGGAAATTGCCGGCATCATGGAAGGTACCGGCAAGCCGGAATACGGGCGCTGCGTTGACATGCTGACCAAGGCGGCGATCAAGGAGATGATCATCCCTTCGATGATGCCGGTGCTGGCGCCGATCGTGCTCTACGTGATTGTTCTGGCGGTGGCTGGCAAGTCGGCCGCCTTTTCGGCCCTCGGCGCCATGCTGCTTGGCGTGATCGTGACCGGGTTATTCGTCGCCATCTCGATGACGGCCGGCGGCGGGGCCTGGGACAATGCCAAGAAGTTCATCGAGGACGGCAACCACGGCGGCAAGGGCTCCGAGGCCCACAAGGCCGCGGTGACCGGCGATACGGTGGGCGATCCTTACAAGGACACCGCCGGGCCAGCCGTCAATCCGATGATCAAGATCACCAACATCGTGGCGCTGTTGCTGCTCGCGGTGCTGGCCCAGTAGGACCACCTTCGCTCAGACGGCCTCGCCGCCCTGGGGCGACCCCGGCGGCGTCAAAAATGCAAAAGCAAATGCCCCGGGAAATCCCCGGGGCATTTTTTCATGCGGCCGGTATACCAAGTCTCGATAATCATCACCCATGTCATGGGGCGAAGCGGTCCGCCGGGTAGGCGCGGCACGCAGCGCGATGTGGGGCATCTGGAAAGGGCCGCAACGACCTCCGGCGGGCTAGAGACCGCGGTAAAATGGGTGATGATTATCGAGACTTGGTATTAGGGGCTGGGAATGTCCGGTAGGCCGGTGGTTTTGGTTCCGCTTCCCGGCAGCCGGCCCAGATTGCCCAAAAGCTGCTGCATGACGGTGAAATCGCGCCCTTCTGTCGGGGTCTTGCGCGCAATCGGCTCGATCTCACGGCCGTCTGCCAGCGAGAAGATCTGCTTGTAGCTGACGTAACCGGTGTCGTCGAAGGACACCACCAGCACGTTGCGCTCCAGGATCTCCGGATGTTGAAAGGCGAATTTAGTCGACTTGTGACCGATATAATACCACTTTCGCTCATCGAAGGTGGACACGGTCGAGGGCGTGCCGAGCAGGGCGAGCACGTCTTCCTGGGTGTACTCGCCAGCCTTTATGGCCTCGACCGATTCGGGATCGGTCACATAACCTCGAATGTGCACGGGAGCATCGCAGGCCGCCAGGGAAAGGCCCATCGCGGCCAGCAAGAAAACGGCCACGCCGCACCGGCAGCGCCGACGCCAGGAATGGCCAAATTGCTCGTCCAGAGGCCTGTTCGTCACTTGAACCCCGAATCGCTTTGACATCTAAAGAGGTTGAATAAACCGACAAATCGGTTCATTTCAAGCTCCGTCATCAATTTTGCCATCTCATCTGCTCATCTGCTCATCATAGCAGATGAGCGAATTTTCGTCATCGGAGCGTGGGGTCTGCCGATCGTGCGACGGTTTTTTGGTTCTAGACGTCACGAAGAGTCTGCCCGCAACCTTTATGCCGGCATCATGGAGCAAGCGCGCCAGCCGGAGTTTTTTCTTGTCTGCGGACTGCCGGATACGGTGGATGGGCGCTTCGACCTCCTGGTTCTGCATGTCTTTCTCGTCATGCACAGGCTGAAGCAGGACCGGGCGGAAACGGCCGAGCTGTCCCAGGCCCTGTTCGATAGACTGTTTCAAGACATGGACGAAAGCCTGCGCGAATTGGGCGTCGGCGACATGGGTGTCGGGCGTCGGATCAAGACGATGGCGGAGGGCTTCTATGGCCGTATCCTGGCCTACGAGCGGGCGCTCGAGCAGGGGGGCGATGCCCTGGAACAATGCGCCAGGCGCAATCTCTACGGAGCCGTCGAGGCGGTTCCGGGCCAAGTGCGGGCAGTCTCGCAATATATAAGACGCGAGGCGGCGGCCCTGGCCACTCAGGACCTTGCGCGACTGGCCCAAGGGGAGGTGGCGTTCGGTCCGGCACCTGAGCCGGCGCCCCACCCGTAAATGGGCCGGTGAGAGTGCCGGTGAGCAGGCTGTCAAAGGCGTTGACGCGCTGAGCGCCACTCTCTATCTTCGCCGCCTTTCCCGCCAAGCAATAGAGCGATAGTCATGAATCCACGACCTGATGAACGACTCGAGCCCGAATTCTCGCGCCTGTTCTTGGTCCAGGCGTTGGGTGAGGACGAGATAATTGAGCGGATCGAGGCGTCGGAAGCCGAGCGGAACGCCGTGGCGCGGCGCTTGGCTCTGGTGTCGCTGGATCGTCTCGCGGCGGACTTGCGGCTGCGCCGGACGGAGGGCGGAACGGTGATAGCGGTCTCCGGGCACATCGAGGCCGATGCGACGCAAAGCTGCGTGGTCAGCCTAGCGCCGCTCCGCAGCCAGGTCGCCGAAGACTTCACCTCGCTCTATTCGTTGGCGCCGGCCGGCACCGATGATACCGGCGGCGATGGCGGCCCGGTGGAGGTCGATGCGGCCGGGGACGATCCGCCGGAGGCCCTGGGGCCGGATGGCCTGGATCTCGGCGAGACGGTGGTTCAGCAGTTGGCGATTGCGCTCGATCCCTATCCACGTTGCGACAACGCGACGCTGGAGGCACTGGGGTGGGGCGGCGAGGACGACGAAGAGGCAGCTAGAGAGTCGCCCTTCAAGGGGTTGAAGACGCTGCCCCAAGGGCGGTAACGAGCTGCCTGGGGCGCGCCGCCAAGAGTGGTTCGGCGGTCCAGAATTGCGCAGGCCGGCCTTGCCGCTGTGGGGGAATTTCGTTAAGAAGCGGCGTCAAAGAAAGCTTTTGAGATCGAGAGTCGAAGAAGATGGCGGTTCCCAAGAAAAAGATATCGAAATCCCGCAGGAACAAGCGGCGGTCCCACGATGCGTTGGCGGCGGCCAGCTACGTGGAATGTTCGAACTGCGGCGAATTGAAACGCCCGCATCATGTTTGCGGCGCCTGTGGCCAGTATGATGGGCGTGAAGTCGTCGAGACGGAGGTCGCCTGAAACAGCCTCGGATTCCGAGTTACGCCTTGGACGCAGCGATCAAAGTCATCAGGGAACGGACCACGTGAGAGGTCGCCTGACCATAGCCTTGGATGCCATGGGCGGCGATTCGGCACCGCAAATGGTCGTGCGCGGCGCGGATATCGCTCGCCAGCGTTTTCCGCACGTCGATTTCCTGATGGTCGGGCGCGAGGAAGAGATCGAGACCCTGCTCGACAAGATGAAGTATCTGCGCGAGGTCACGACGGTCGTCCACACCGATGAGATGGTGTTGAGCGATGACAAGCCCTCCGCCGCACTCCGGACCGGACGTAATTCCTCGATGCGGCTGGCCATCAATGCCGTCCGGGAGGGCCGCGCCCAGGGCGTGGTCTCGGCCGGCAATACCGGCGCCTTGATGGCCATGTCGAAGTTCGTGTTCAAGACCCTGCCGGGGATAGATCGACCGGCGATCGCGACTTACTTCCCGACCCTGCGCGGCGAGTCGGTAATGCTGGATTTGGGCGCCAATTTGCACTGCAATGCGCGCAATCTGGTGGATTTTGCCGTGCTTGGAAACGCCTTCGCACGCAGCATCCTCAACATATCCGAGCCGAGCTATGGCTTGCTCAATGTGGGCTCCGAGGAGATCAAGGGCCACGAGGCCCTCCATGAAGCCAGTGCGATCCTGAAGCGCGCCGAGCTGCCGGGCCGCTTCGTCGGTTTCATCGAAGGCGATGACATCGGACGCGGCACGGTGGACGTGGTTGTCACGGACGGGTTTACCGGCAATGTGGCGCTGAAGACGGCGGAAGGAACGGCCAAGCTGATCAACGAATTCGTGCGCCGGACTTTCCGGTCTTCGCTATTGGCCGGCCTGGGTTATTTGCTGGCCCGCCCCGCCTTGCGCAAGCTGCGCAAGCGCGTCGACCCGCGCCGCTACAACGGGGCCGTTTTCCTCGGCCTCAACGGGATCGCGGTGAAGAGCCACGGCGGCACCGATGCTTTCGGTTTCGCCAATGCCATTGCCGTTGCCGTGGACATGGTGCAGCAGGACTTCCTCAACCAGAGCAAAGACATACTCAACTCGTTAGCGGTGGAGAGCGACAGCAAGAAGGCGGCTGCGGTTTAATGCCATTGCGGGCACAGATCTTGGGCTGTGGGGCTTACCTGCCTGCCCGCGTCGTAAGCAACCAGGATCTCTGCGAATTCGTCGACACCTCCGACGAATGGATCCGGCAGCGTACGGGCATCCGCGAACGCCGGCTGGCGGCCGACGGGGAAATGACCTCGCACCTGGGGCTGAAGGCGGCGGAGCAGGCGCTCGAGCGCGCCGGCTTGGCGCCGAACGACCTGGACATGATCATCTGTGCGACCTCCACGCCGGACGAAACCTTTCCGGCCACGGCGACCCGCATCCAGGCTTCCCTCGGCATGACACGCGGTGCCGCCTTCGACGTTCAGGCCGTGTGCAGCGGGTTCGTCTACGGCCTGTCGGTCGCCGACAGTTTCATCCGCTGTGGTCATGCCGGGACCGTGATGGTTTTGGGCGCCGAGACCTTCTCGCGCATTCTCGACTGGTCCGATCGCGGCACTTGCGTTCTGTTCGGCGATGGCGCCGGCGCGGTGGTCCTGCAGCGGGTCGAGAACGCCGGCGGCGCCGGCGACCCGGGCATCCTCTCCACCCATATCTATTCCGACGGCCGCCATCACGAGCGCTCTATGTGGACGGCGGGCCGTCCTCGACCAAAACGACCGGCCAACTTCGCATGGACGGGCGAGAGGTTTTTCGCCACGCCGTCGTGCGCATGGCCGAAGCCATCGATACGGCGCTCTCCGCCAATGGGCTGACCCCGGGGGATATCGACTGGCTTGTGCCCCACCAAGCCAACGCCCGGATCATCGACGCCATGGCGAAGCGGCTCAATCTGCCGGCCGACCGGGTGGTGGTGACGATCGACCGTCACGCCAACACTTCTGCCGCCTCCATTCCCTTGGCTTTGGCGGAAGCCACGACGGACGGCCGCATTCAGCCGGGCGATCTGGTTCTGATCGAAGCCATGGGCGGCGGCTTTACCTGGGGTTCCGCGCTGATCCGCTGGTAGGCGAGCGCCTCCGGCCCACATTTCCGATACTAAAGCGCCGGACGGATCAAGCATCTCTTAGAAAACATCAACGACGTCTGCCATCTTCCCTCAGTCATTTGATTATTTGACCCTCTTACAGTGTTGCGTTAGCTTGGGTGGGGGTTTGACAGGGAGGTGGAGATGGGAGGGCAAACCATTACCCGGGCCGATCTGACCGATGCGGTTTATCAGGAGGTTGGCCTGTCCCGCAATGAATCGGCGGATTTGGTCGATTCGGTCTTGGGGGAGATCGCCGGCGCCTTGGTGCAGGGCGATGTGGTCAAGATCTCATCCTTCGGAAGTTTTTCGGTTCGTCAAAAGGGCCAGCGCATCGGCCGCAATCCCAAGACCGGCGAAGAAGTGCCTATTCTGCCGCGGCGAGTCTTGGTGTTTCGGGCCTCCAATGTCCTGAAATCTCATATCAACAAGGGCACGGCAGGCGGCGGCGGGTGAATCTGTTGGCTGGGGGGCGCGACATGGCAGGCGTTGATCATTCATGACGGCCTTGCGATACGGTGGGAAGTCGGCCGCCGCCTTTCGCACGATTAGCGAGGTGGCGGAGGATCTCGATGTTCCCCAGCACGTGCTGCGTTTCTGGGAAACCAAGTTCTCTCAGGTGCGGCCGCTCAAGCGCGGTGGTGGGCGGCGCTATTATCGCCCGGAAGATGTCGATCTGCTGCGCCACATCCGCGATCTGCTTTATACCGACGGCTATACCATCAAGGGTGTCCAGCGGCTGCTGCGGGAAAGTGGCGGACGCGCCGTCGAGGAGAGCGCCGAAGGCGAAGGCCTGACGGCATCGCAGCGCAAGGAGTTGAAAGCGCTCAAGGACGAGCTGATGGCGCTCAGGGAACTCCTGAAATCGGTGAAATCCTAGAGCGGGTTGGGGTCACCCGGGCCATTGCTTTTTTTGCGGGCCGGGTCCTATATAGGGCCCGCCGACCGGCCCTTGTCCCGGCACAATTCGGCACGGGAGAAATTGCCGGCCGGCCGCATCATTTATCGGAGCGTGGCGCAGCCTGGTAGCGCACTTGACTGGGGGTCAAGGGGTCGTAGGTTCAAATCCTATCGCTCCGACCAATCACTTGAAACACCAAGCGCGGCCCAATGGGCCGCGCTTTCGTTTTTGGGCGGGTTTGGCTTGGCAAACGGACCAACCTTGGACAAATCGTGTCGTCGGCACCGCCTGCGCATAGTGCCTAAGCAACGTCTGCGGTTGCGGATGGCCTGTAAGCGCCATCACGGTCCTCAAGTCTGCACCATTGGCCAGCGTCCGGGCGCGGTCCAAGTCGGACACCCGCCGTCGAGCGCTTAAGTCTTGCTCACGACGCGCAGGGCGAAGCTGGACCGGATGCGCGCGATCCCGGGGAACCGTGACAGGTGAGTCCGGTAAATGCGCTCGTAGTCCTCCGTGTTGGCGGCGGCGATGTGGAGCAGATAATCGGCGTCGCCCGTCATGAAGAAGCAGGTGATCACGTCGTCGCAGGCGCGCACCGCCGCTTCGAACGCATTGAGGGTTTCCTCCCCCATGGTGGCGAGCGTGATCTCGACGAATATGTTGGCCGGCTTGCCGATCGCCGCCTGATTTATGACGGCCGTGTATCGCTCTATCACGCCCGCGTTCTCAAGCCGGCGCACTCGGCGGTGGCAGGCGGATTCGGACCGGTGAATCCGCGCCGCCAGATCCGCGTTGCTCATCCGCCCATCTTTCTGCAAAAGCTGGATTATTTGGGAATCAGTCGTATCAAGCTCCATTCATCGAATTTCCTTTTATATTAGTCCACAAAAATCGAAGAGTCTTCGAGTTTTGTTTCATACGACCAGGGAGTTTGCAAGGACCTTCGGGGCCCTGGCGGTGTAGTTTCAAGTCGAAGGATTGGAACGGGTTGCTACTGGACTTGCCGCAGGAGGCTCGGTTCGTCTGCCACCCGGATTCCGAACCTCATGCAAGGCCGGCCAGCGCAAGTTGGCCAGAGCCTGGTTCCCCACGGATCATGGACTCGCGGGCCGACAGATCGGGAAGCATCTAGGGAGGATCGTCATGGAAGTCTTGAGCAACATTATTGGTGAGATCAACGGGATCGTTTGGGGCCCCCTGATGCTCGTCATCATTCTCGGCACCGGTTTTTTCCTGCAGGTCGGGTTGAAGTTCCTGCCCATTCGCAAACTGGCTTTCGGTTTTGCGCTGCTCTGGAAGGGCCGTGAGAAAGCCTCCGAGGAGGGTGAGATCAGCCCCTTCAACGCGCTGATGACATCGCTTGCCGCCACCATCGGAACCGGTAACATCGCCGGCGTGGCGACGGCAATATTCCTGGGTGGGCCCGGCGCGCTGTTCTGGATGTGGTGTACCGCACTCGTCGGTATGGCGACCAAGTATGCCGAGGCGGTCTGCGCGGTGCGCTACCGCGAAGTCGACGAACTTGGAAACCACGTCGGCGGCCCGATGTATTACATCAAGAACGGACTCGGCAAAAAGTGGTTTTGGCTGGCGCCGACCTTCGCGATCTTCGGGGCGATCGCCGGGTTCGGCATCGGTAACACGGTGCAGGCCAACTCGGTGGCTGCGGTCGTCAACGACACTTTCGGCATTCCTCCGCTGGCGACCGGAATTGCGCTCTTTGTCTTGACCGGTGCCGTTATCCTGGGGGGTATTCAGCGGATTGGCGCCGTCGCCGGTAAACTCGTCCCGTTCATGGCCATAGCCTACATACTTTGCGGACTCCTCGTTTTGGCGGTCAACGCCGGTGCCATACCGGCCGCGATCGGCTTGGTTTTCGCGCATGCCTTCACGCCGGCGGCTGAGGCTGGCGGATTTGCCGGCGCCGCGGTCTGGGCGGCGATCCGCTTCGGCGTGGCGCGCGGCGTATTTTCGAACGAAGCGGGACTGGGCAGCGCGCCCATAGCCCATGCGGCCGCGGCCACCAAGGGCCCCGTGAACCAGGGATTGGTGGCGATGTTGGGAACCTTCATCGACACCATAATTGTCTGCTCGATCACCGGGCTTGCCATTATTTCCAGCGGCGCCTGGATGAGCGGTGAGACCGGCGCAGCCATGACGTCGCTTGCCTTCGAGACCAGCCTGCCCGGTGTCGGCGGATACATCGTTGCCGTCGTCCTGGCGATCTTCGCCTTCACGACGATCTTGGGGTGGAGCTTCTACAGCGAGAAGTGCGTCGAGTTCCTGTTCGGCGTGAAATCGATCCTACCATTCCGCATTTTGTGGTGTGTCGCCATCCCGCTCGGCGCGGTGGCAGATCTCGGTTTCATTTGGCTGCTTGCCGATACCCTGAACGCCCTGATGGCGATACCCAACTTGATCGCGCTGCTCCTGCTTAGTCCGATGGTCTTCAAGTTGACCAAGGACTTTTTCGCGAGCGGCATGGTCGAAAGTCCCTTCGAGCCAATCTCTGGCGATTGATCGACGAGTTATCGAGGCGCTTCGACGACTTCCGGCGAAGCGCCTCCCCCCTTTCGGTAAGGAGACGACGATGTATAGCAAGATCCTGTTGCCCATCGACCACACCGACAAAGGCTCCTGGGAGAAGGCATTGCCGGTCGCATTGGAGGAAGCCAAGTCGCATGGTGCCGAGCTCTCCGTGGTTTCCGTCATACCCGAAATCCTGCGGCTTCCTAATTTGCCGGAGAACTATGGCGAAGGTGCTTCGGCGCATGTCGAAGGCGAGATCAAAACGATCGTTGGCGACGAGATACCCGTTACGGTTCGTGAAGGCAGCGTTTACCGCGAGATCCTCAAGCAGGCACACGCCATCCAGGCCGATCTCATTATCATGGCTTCAGCCAAGGGCGACTTCCCCGACTATCTATTAGGGCCGAATGCGGCGCGCGTGGTCCGCCATGCCAACTGTTCGGTGTTGATCCATCGTGGTTGACGGCCGGTGCCGATGAGAATCGGTGCAAATTGATGGAGACGTCCAATGAAGGCGGCGATCGCCCGAAAACGACCGATGGCGGTTTCCAAGGCCTCCGGCTTCTCACGAAACTTCGATGGCACAGTGAAACAGATTGGTGAGGGCGATCCTCATCGATCAGATCGCGCTTTGGCCGCGCTCCGGACCGGTTATCACAGGCGATTAGCCAAAGCAACTCGGCCTTTTCAACCAGGTCGAGGGGATCGTCTCAGTCTATATAAAATCAATCTTAACTTTTTTCCTCTTAGGTTTAGCAGCGGCGGTTTAGCGGCCGCGGATTAGCGGCGTCGAAGTCGGCCGTCATGGCCGTCTCCTCGACCGACGGCGGCTCGGCCTCGTGCCGCGGCCTGAGTTTTCTCGGATCCACGAGCGCACAGTCTTATGACGATTGGTTTATTCCTGGCGATTGCCATCAGCCTATTTGCCGTTTGCGGCGCGGTGGTCTTGCTGTGGCGCTACCGGGACTGGCGGTTCGGATTTCTCGCTGGCTTGAGCCTTTTTGCTTCCGCCTGGGTGTTGACGGCTCAGGTTTCGCAGCTGCTCGCCGAGGGGACCGGACGGTCGGCAAGCCTATCGGGATTCGAGAACGTCTTTCCTGCCATGGTCATTAGCCTCATGACCTTGAGTTCCATTTTCTTCCTGGAGCGGACCATTGCCGCGCGCGTCAAGGCGGCGCAGAGCCTGAAGTTGGCCCAATTGTCACTCGACGGCGCGAGTATCCCGGTCTTCTGGTTCGCCTCGGACGGCGGCATTCGCTACGTCAATGAAGCGGCCTGCCGGAGCCTCGGCCAGAGCCGGTCCAGTCTCATATCGATGACGATTTTCGACATCTCCCCGCTTTATCTTCCCAGCACTTGGGCGCAGGATTGGGCGGCCCTCAAGGCGCAGGGCTCCAGCAGTTTGGAGCTCCATTTCAGCACCAAGGACGCGCACATCTTTCCGGTCGACGTGACAGCCATCCGTGTCGGCAGCCAGGATGAAGAACTGGCTTGTGTGTTTGCCCGCGACATCAGCGAGCGCAAGCAGGCCGAGGCGGACCTGCGCCTGGCGATGAGCAAGGTCGAAGCCGCGGATCGGGCCAAGAGCGAATTCCTCAGCACAATGAGCCATGAGCTGCGCACGCCGCTCAACGCGATATCGGGATTTGCGGAAATCATTGAAATCGAAATGTTCGGTCCCCTGGGCTCGCAGCGCTATGCCTCTTGTGCCAGCGATATTCAATACAGCGCCCGGCTCTTGCTCGGCCTCATCAACGGCGTGCTGGATCTTTCCAAGGCCGAGGCCGGCCAGCTGACTCTCGAGGAGGAAGAGGTCGAGTTAGGCGAGATCTTCGACCAGTGCCTCCGGCTATTCCGGGAGAAGGCGTCCCTTCAGGGCGTCGCCCTTGCGATGGCGTGCGAGCCGAATTTTCCAGCACTGCTGGCGGACGGCAGAGTTCTGCGGCAGATCGTGATCAATCTGGTTTCGAATGCCCTCAAGTTTACCCCGGAAGGGGGGAGGATCCTGGTCTCAGCCGAGTCCGACCCAAGGGGCGGTTGCACGATCTTCGTCGAGGACACGGGCTGCGGCATCTCCGAGGCGGACCTCGCCATCGTTACGGAGCCATTCGTGCAGGTCGAGAACGCCCTCACGCGACGGCATGAAGGGACCGGCCTTGGCCTTTCGCTGGTCAAGAAGTACACCGCGCTTCACGGCGGCGAACTGGAAATCGAAAGCGTCGTGGACCGCGGCACCAAAATCTCGGTTCATTTCCCGGCGGAGCGGGTGATCTGCGCCGAGACTCCTTCGACAGCAAGAAAATCAGCATGATGCATCTTGTGAAATTTCACAAATAAACCATTGTTATATATAGTTTAACTTGAAGAATTGTGAGGCCAGTATTTCCCTAAGACACCGCCGTCCTAAACACCCACTGGCGACTCCCTAGATAGGTCAGGATCGGGACCACCAGCAAGACGATGGCGAGCGCCACCCGATAATTCCACCCGGCCATGGTGACGGCGGCGAAGACGATGGCCTGATTGACCGCCAGGCCGCAGAGCGCCAGCGCCGCGAAGCGCGGTAGCCGTCCGAGACCTTCCGAAGCCATGCCAAAGGTCCAAACCAGATTGCCGGAATAGGACACCAGGACAGCGGCGGCGAAGGCGCAGAGGTTGGCCCGGAAGGGCGCCAGGCCCAGATTTTCCGCCAACAGCAGACCGACGCAGAGGTGGGTGGTGGTGGCGGCGCCCCCGACCACGGCGAAGCGGGCCGCTTGGCGTAGTCTGGTCATTGGGCCTCGGGTTTCTGGGCTTAGGGTTTCTGGGCCAGCATCAACAGCGAAACGCCAGCCGGCAGCGGGACCCGGCCAATCAGGTGGCGCTCGCTCGCGAACAGGGCCGTCAACAGGCGGTTCAGGCCTCGCGGCGGCATGGCGTCGTCTGCTCGGTCGCCCGAGCCGACGACGGCCTTGATGAAGCGCACCGCCGCGATGGCTGGGAACAGCAGGCTGTTGAAATAAGTCGTTCGCACCGGCCTAAGGCCGGCCGCGCGGGTCAGTTCGCTCAGCTTGGACTTCACATAGCGTCGATGGTGATGATGGGAGACGTCGGGCCGGCTCCAGAGGAACGGGAAGGCGGGGACTGTCAGCAAGGCCCAGCCGCCCGGCCGCAGGCAATCGCCGAGCGCCGATAGGCTGCCGGCATCGTCGGACACATGCTCCAGCACGTCGAGCGCCACCACCAGGTCGAAGCTTTCCGGGTCGAAGGGGACGGCATCCGGCAGGGCCCCGGCGCGGATGTCGTAGGGGCCGTGGCGGCGCGCCAGGTCGCGAGCCTCAACGTCCGGCTCGAAGCTGGCGACGCTGCCGAAGCGCGAAAGCATGGCCAGATTGCCCCCGGTGCCGCAGCCCGCCTCCAAGATCCGTGAGCCTGCCGGAAGCGCCACGTAGCGCTTCAAGGTCTCGCTCAGAATGCGGCGGCGCGCTACGAACCACCAGTGCCCGTTTTCAAGTTCTGCCATGCGGGCGTAGACTTGGCGGTCCATTCTGGTTCCTCTGTCTTGCTATCGCGTTGCCGTGGGCCGCGATCCTGAGGTTCCTCGAAGCCGTAGAGGTCGCGCACGAGGTAGAGCGGCCGGCCCTTGACCTCGGTGTAGATCCGGCCGAGGTATTCGCCGATGATGCCAAGCGTCAACAAATTGATGCCGCCGAACAACAGCACCACCACCATGAGCGAAGTGTAACCCGGCACGTCGACCCCGTTGATCATGGTGCGGATGATCAGGAAGGCGGCATAGGCAAAGGCAAAGCAGGAGATGGCGAGCCCGGCATAGGTCCAGATGCGCAGGGGCAGGGTCGTCGACGAAGTGATGCCGTCGAGCGCGAAGTTCCACAGGCGCCAGTACTTCCACTTGGAGACGCCGTTAGCCCGCGGGTCGCGTTCGTAGTCGATACCGGTCTGGCGGAACCCGACCCAGCTAAACAGGCCTTTCATGAAGCGGTTGCGCTCGGGCAGCCGGCTTAGGGCCTCGATCACCCTGCGGTCCATCAGCCGGAAATCGCCGGTATTGTTGGGAATGTTGATATCGGCCAGCTTGTTGTGGATCTGATAGAACCACGAGGACGTCAGGCGTTTGGCGATGGTGTCGGTTTCGCGCGAGGTACGTGTGGCATAGACCACGTCGTGGCCTTCCAGCCACTTGGCGAACAGCTCGGGTATGAGCTCGGGCGGGTCCTGCAAATCGGCATCTATGGGAATCACCGCCGCGCCGCTGGCATGGTCGAGGCCGGCGGAGAGCGCGATGTCCTTGCCGAAGTTGCGGGACAGGCTGACGATCCGGATCGCCGGGTTTCGCTTACACTGAGCGAGCAACTTGGGAACCGTTGCGTCGGTACTTCCATCGTCGACACAAATGATCTCGTAGCGCTCTTCCAGCGGGCCGACAAGGTCCTCCGTCACCGCTTCCACGCGCGCGAGGAACGGCTCGATGTTTGCCTCTTCGTTGAACATGGGGACGACGATCGAGAGGAGGATTCCCCGCTTGCCCTTTTTGGGTGCTGCCTTTCGACTCATCGCGCTGTCCGCCGTCCTTCCCGAGGCCCGGTGGCAAGACTGCGCCGCCTATGGTTGTCAATTTGTTAATGGTCGGGACCGCTAGACGCCCAGCGCCGGTTCGCTGCGGCACCGCGGGATGGTGAGCAACGGAAAATTGCAACAATAGAGCGAACATTTCCTATTCGTTAGGAAGCGTTTGGCATTGTTCGGCCGGGTCGGCTGCCTTGGCCGGCGCCTACGAGCATCAACCTAAGGTGTGCCTGGGATGTCGGAAGAGGCGCGAAGAATCGGACACGTCATTTCCGTATCCGGCGCCAAGCTGAGCGGCGTACTCTCGACGTCCGGCGAGGCCGGTGCGAACGGATCGGCCACAGACGTAGGCCGGGTGCTGCAAATCGGTAATCTGGTGAAGGTTTCCATGCCCAGGTCGGTGGCCTACGGCTTGGTGAGCAAGCTCGAAATCCGCGATCCCTCGGGTCCGCCCAACGGTCACGATTGCCGCATAATCGAAATCGATCTGTTCGGCGAAACCCTGTGCAATGGATCCGGCGCCCTGAATGGCCAGGTGAACGGCGAGGTGAACGGCGAGGTAAACGGCGATCATGCCGACGACCTCGCGGCCAACGACTTCCAGCGGGGCGTGTCGGTCTATCCCAGCCTAGGTGACGAGATCTATTCGGCCAGCAGCGAAGAGCTGGCCGTGATCTACAAGCGCCCAACCGTTGCCTCGGCGCGCATGGGGACTTTGCACCAAGACCAGGATCTGCCGGTTTATCTGATGACCGACGAACTGCTGGGCAAGCACTTCTCCATTCTCGGCACCAGCGGTTCCGGCAAGTCCTGCGCGCTCTCGGTCATCTTGCAGTCGATATTGGACGACAATCCCAGCGGCCACGTGGTGCTGCTCGATCCCCACAACGAATACAGCCAGGCGTTCGGCGAGCGCGCCAACGTGGTGACCACCGAGGATCTGCAGCTGCCTTTCTGGCTGTTGAACTTCGAAGAGATTGCGGAGGTCCTCTGCAGTCCCGAACCGACGGCCCGCGAGGCGGAGATGGGCATCCTCAAAGAGGCGATCATCGCCGCCAAGCTCAGCTTCGCCGGCGACACTGACGAGGCCGAGTATTTGACGGTCGATACGCCCGTGCCGTTCCGTCTTTCTAGCCTGGACCAGCAAATCGACAAGGCAATGGGCGATTTCGAGCGGGCCGAACAGATTCGCCCCTACCTGCGCATCAAGGGACGCATCAGCCGGTTGCGCGCCGACCGGCGTTACGCCTTCATGTTCGCCGGCGTCTCGGTGCGCGACAACATGGCGGACATCGTCTGCAACATCCTACGCATTCCGGTCGACCAGCGGCCGATCACAATCTTCGACCTTTCGGGCGTGCCTTCGGAGATCGTCGATGTGCTGGTCTCGCTGCTGTGCCGCATGATCTTCGACTTCGCCATGTGGAGCGCGCGCGATCTGGCCGTGCCGGTGCTGGTGGTCTGCGAAGAAGCGCACCGCTATATCCCACGCGAGCCGGGCAACGGTTTCGGGCCGACCCGCAAGGCGATCTCGCGCATCGCCAAGGAAGGGCGAAAGTATGGCGTTTCACTCTGCCTCGTGACCCAACGGCCGTCCGAGCTATCCGAGACCATCCTCTCTCAGTGCAACACACTCTTCGCGCTCAGGATGAGCAACGACCGGGATCAGGAATTCGTGCGCCGGGCGCTGCCGGAAAGTGCGGCGGGCATGATGGGCGCCCTGCCGGCCCTGCGCACCCAGGAGGCGGTGGTCGTCGGCGAAGGCGTCACCCTGCCGATGCGGATCCGGTTCGACGATCTCGCCAGCGAGGAGAAGCCGCTCAGCGAGACGGCTTGTTTCTCCTCTGCCTGGCAGCAGGACATCGAACGCACCGAGGACTTCGTTCTCGATACGCTTGATCGGTGGCGTCGCCAGGCGCGTTGAGCGTATATCATTGGCCGGTGAATGGCAAGGGTCTTCGGCGGCCAAACCCGCGGCCAAACCCGCGGCCAAACCCGCAGCCAAACCCGCAGCCAAACCCGCAGCCAAACCCTGTGACATCGCCCGCCGATGCCAGCGATTTCGAAAGTCTCTCGTGGCACGACAACGCCGTCTACGGCTTGCGCCTGGAGATCGGCGATCCCGAGCGCGACGATTGGCGCAGCAACCTGGTGCTCGACCTCGATCACATCGTCGAGTGGGTCTGCGATAGCGACGGCGGCTGCCAATTCCGCGTTGCGCCCGCGACCTTGACCTTTCACCACGCGACCGACCTGCAGGTCGCGATCGACTGCGGCGACACGGGCGGCCAGATCGCGCTGCACTCGCTCGCTATCGATGCCATCACGCGCGAGCGGATCGTCGATCAAAAGATTTGCTTCGACCGGCCTTATTATCGCTGGCGGATCGCCTTCAACTGGCCGCAGGGGGGCGAGATTCGCTTTGGCGCCAGCGATTTCACCTTGGATTTGCGCGCTGGGCCGGTCCTGCTGGACCAGCAACAGCTTTCGCCGCTCGATCGGGGCTAGCTCAAACGCCGAGGTCGCGGGCTTGGGCGAGGCCGGCGCCGGAGGCCTGTGTCACGAACTCCGGGTCGAGATCGAGGATGCGGCAGAGACGCTGGAATTCCTTGGTCTCCGCTTCGATCACCTGGTGGTCCGCGATCATGACGCGGTGGGCGAGGCGCATCAGCGCGCGGGCGCGCCGCTCGTCGCCGAAGTACCGCATGACCCGTTGCGACAGTTTGGGCTTGGCATCGGCGCCTTCGGCCTCAATTTGGGCGATGTAGTCGCTGAGCCGTGCACCAACGGTTTCCGCATTCAGTTCGGCGAAGGCGGGATCGGTGGAAATCGCGGCGTTGATCGAGCTGCGCTCGCAGGCCTGGGCGGTCTCGTCGGCGCTTGCCATCAAGGCGCAGACGGCTGCAACGGCTTCCAGGAATTCCTGGTTCTGGCGCCCGCTGCCGGCATCGCTGGTTGAAGGGCTCATGACGTGGGCACTCCCTATCCTCTCGCCTCGAGTGTTGCTGTTCTTGAGTTGCCGCCGATCAAAGCGCCTGGGACCGGCTTTGGGAAGGAGAAACTTCCGGGGGCCCTGTGGCGGCGGGCCGCGATCGCCCGGACCTGCCATGAGGCTCTCAAATCCAGCCGGCCAGCGTGTCCCCACGAAGATGTGACCACCAGCAAGTGGACCCCGCGAAGTCGGGCTGCCAAGCTGTCGGCGCGCCGCGGGTGACTGGGCCACGATAAGGCCAGGCAGCCCGCGGCGGAAAACTGTCTGCCTGAGGATTCTTAACGGGAGTTGATACGGCATGGGACTGAAAATACTGGGATATCTGCTTATCGGCGCGATTGTTGGCATAACTCTGGCGGTCACGGGCTTGGTCGCGCCTGGCGCGGCGGCGGAGGATCCCTCGGCGCTGATCGCTTACCGCCAATCGGTCATGAAGGCCATCGGCGGACACATGGGGGCGATCGCCATGGCGGCGAAGGGCGACGTCGGCTTCACCGACGAGGTGGCCGGCCATGCCCATGCCATCAACGAGATGAGCAAGAACCTGGTGCGGTTGTTCCCGGCGGGCAGCGGCAAGGAAGCCGGCCAGACCCGCGCTCTGCCAATCATCTGGGAGAAATGGGATGACTTCGCGGCCGCGGCCAAGGCCCTGGAAACGGAGAGCGCCAAACTGGCCGAGGTGGCCAAGGGTGGTGACCGCTTGGCGATCGCGGCACAGACCGGCGAGCTCGGCAACAAGGGCTGCGGCGGCTGCCACAAGACTTTCCGCGAGAAGAAGGAATAGGGCCGCACGGGCGTCGCGCGATCCTGCTTCCCGCCGCGTCGTCGGACCGCATGAGCCCGTGAGGTGAGGATCGCCGTCGTCCGGGTGTTCGTCTTGGGGGCGTTGCTGTGGCTCGCCCCCTGGATTGAGAGCGGACAGGCCCAGGAGAGCGATCCGGTCGATCCGGTCGTCCGTGGCGAATACCTCTTCCGCGCCGCCAACTGCCAGAGCTGCCACACCGACGCCAAGAACAAGGGCAAGCTCCTGGCCGGGGGGCGGGCGCTCAAAACCCCCTTCGGCACCTTCTACGGCCCCAATATCACGCCCGACCAGGAACACGGCATCGGCGCCTGGAGCGACGCCGATTTCATCACCGCCCTGCGCCACGGCCGGGCGCCCGACGGCAGCCATTATTTCCCGGCGTTCCCCTTCACCGCGTTCACCAAGATGACCGACGCCGACATGCTGGCGCTCAAGGCCTACATCTTCACTCTGCCGGCGGTCGAGCGGGCCAACAAGCTGCATGAAATCGACTTTCCCTTCGGCTGGCGCTTTCTTATGTCAGGTTGGAAATGGCTCGCCTTCGAACCCGGCGCCTTCGAGGCCGATCCGGCGCGCTCGGCCGTGTGGAACCGTGGCGCCTATCTTGTGGAGGCGCTCGGCCACTGCGCCGAATGCCACACGCCGCGCGACTTGATCGGGGCCTTGGACCGGGACATGGCGTTCGCCGGCACCGCCGAGGGGCCGGACGGGGACGCGGTGCCCAACATCACGCCCGATCCCGCGACCGGGATCGGCAAGTGGCGCGACAAGGATCTCATTTTCCTGTTTCAGACCAGCCTGCTGCCGGACGGCGACTCGGTTGGCGGCGGCATGGCCGAGGTGGTCGCAAACGGCACGAAGCACCTGAGCGAAACGGACCTCGCGGCTATCGTCGCCTACCTGCGCGCGCTGGCGCCCGTCCGTAACAAAATCGGCAAACCGAAGAAGGAAAGCCCGGACAACGCCTGGGAGTGATGGCGGCAGGCCAACCGGCGGATTACGCCTCGACCAGGTCCCGGACCAGACGTTGCAGCCGGCGGGCATCGCATCTTGTTCCCTGGCGCGCGTGACGGGCTGGCCGGGCAGCCAGTGACGGGGAGGTCACCATTAGCGCCGCTTCTCCGGCTTCGGTCAGCCGGCAGATCAGCCAGTCGGGCTTGATCGGGTTGTGGAACCAAGCCTTGGCCCAGCCCTGGTCGATGCAGCTCTGAATCGTTCGGCGGGAATAGCGCTGGCCGTCGCGATCGAACAAGGGCAACTTGCCGCCAGGCTCCGCCAGACCCCGGCGCAGATAGGCACCCTGCGCCGCGGTGGGCCGGGCGACTGCTCGCGTGCACCCTGCCGGCACGCTGCCTCCTTCAAGGTCCTCGTTCATCGGGCCCCCCAGCCCTCGCGTCGACCTGCTTGCCATCCTAGCCATGTTTGCGAGAGAATACCAACAACTAGTCGTAAGCTATTGGAAACATGGGAGAAGAACGATGGACGCCACCCTTGTTATGGTGACCGTGCCGTCCGGGGAGGCGGCCCGGACGCTCGGCCGGGCGCTGGTCGAAGCGCGCCTGGCGGCGAGCGTCAACATCTCCGCCGGGATCACCTCGTTCTACTGGTGGGAGGGCGCGGTAGAGGAAGGCGCCGAGGCGCTCCTCTTCGCCAAGACACAGGAGCACCTGGTGGACCGCGTGATCGACTTCGTGAAGGCGCGCCACCCTTACATTTGCCCGGCCATCATCGCCACGCCGATCGTGGCGGGCAACCCGGACTATCTCGCCTGGATCGAGAAAGAGACCGGTGAGGGGTGACGAATTCAGCTTCAGGCTCGGCCCTGGCCTCGTGCCCCGGCGCTGCCCAATCTTCAAGTTTTTACACATGGGATTGAACGTGCCTGTTCCCGGCCCCTTGCAACCCTAATATCTGGGCGAGCGCCCGCGAGCGCCCCGTGGGCGGAAGCGATCGACACCCGAAACTCGGGAGAGGCGAGTGACAAGAATAATACGCGGCCCGGCCCTGGTCGGCCATTTCATCGCCGCGGCTCTCACGGCGGCGTCACTCACGATGGGACAGGCCCAGGCCGGGCACGATCAGGACGAAGTCGGGCGGATGCATTATCAGGCCGTCTTCGCAAAGGCCGTCTTCGCAAAGGGCGGGGAACGCGACGCGGCGGTGCGGAGACCTGAGGCCTACCTCAGCGGCCCGGATGACGCCAAGCTGCCGCGCTTGCCCGGTCACATCGCCTATTGGTTCGCCTGGGAGAATTTCCTGGGCCTGCATGCGCCCCTCAGCGAAACCGTGAGCGAGACCGTGGACGGTTAGCCGGAGGCCGGCACCGGACGCAAAGGCGCTTTTGGCTCCAGGGCTGGCGCTCCCAAGCCCTCAGCGGGCCCGTGCCTCAGTTTCAATGACCGCCACCTCAACTTCTGAAGGTCCGTTTTCGAGCCGAGACCGTCCGTTTTGCCCCCGAAAGCAGCCGAATTCGAGCCAGCCGGCGAATGACCGGACATGACCCAACTCGGACATTGAAGGGCTTCATGCAAATCGCGGCTCGGCAAACACCGTGAATGGTCTAAATTAGCGAATGGTATTAACCGCGAGATCGGATGAAGCTGGGAGGACCAAAAACATGCCGGACAATTGGGAATTCAAGAGCCATACCTACGACAACTGCAATTGTTCGGTGAGTTGCGGCTGTC
>PVMK01181184.1_pt1 | contig 58405 bp, 59 predicted proteins | sample 1853481 | NCBI WGS metagenome assembly PVMK01 (sample SAMN08533507, study PRJNA380276) | Marine sediment metagenome, whole genome shotgun sequencing project.
GCGCCGTGACAAACCGCGCATCGATTCTCAAAAATCGCCGCGGCTTCGGCAACGGGATCTCCCTCCGCCTCTGCAGCCGGCGCCGGAGCGGGTGCGGGTTCTGCCGCCTTGGGCTCAGCGGGAGCGGTGTCCTTCGAGGTGCACCCCGACATACCGACTATCAATCCGATGAGTAAACCAATCCATCTTGCGCGCATAGACCCTCCTCGTTGCGGCGGAGTCTAGGCTGACCGGCAGGGGGGGCAAGCGATTAGTGAGAGAAAAAGCTGCGCCAAAAACGCCCCAAATGCAGATTTTGCGCACTGCATCAAAAGCCGGTTTTTCGAATACCTGGCGGTAAATTGTGTGTCTATACTCCGCACGCGCTTCGAGGCGCTTCCTATCAGGGGAGGATGTGATGAGAGGTTTTATGAGAGTTACGGTTGTCAGTGGGCTTCTTTGTGGGCTCCTCGTTTTTGGCTGCAAGAAGCAGGAGGGCGCGCCAGCTGAAGCGGCACCCGCTGAGCAAGGGGTCGTCGTAGAAGCATCGAACGTCCCTCCGCTGCACGAGAACAACATCGTCAGCATTGCCATCGGCTCCAAGGACCACACGACGTTGGTCGCTGCCCTCAAGGCCGCAGACTATGTCACTTCTGTTGCGGCTTCCGGCCCGCTCACGGTGTTCGCTCCGACGAACGACGCATTCGCGAAGCTGCCCGAAGGCACGGTAGAAAACCTGGTCAAGCCCGAGAACGTGGACACGCTCCGGACCATCCTGAAGTACCACGTCACCACGTCGGCCATTCAAGCGGATTGGCTCAAAGACGGACAGCAACTCTCCATGGCCAACGGTGGGAAAACCACGGTGCACCTGAAGGACGGTAAGCTTGTGGCGATCAACGATGCAAACATCATTGCGAAGATCCCCGCCGAGAACGGCATGCTTTACATCATCGACACGGTCCTGCTGCCTCCGGAAAAATAAGGCTGGAGTCGTGAGAAACTACTCGGCGTGGTCTGTGTCCCGCGCACTGCGGGTAGTCGCCCTTCTAGCCATGATAGCGCCGCTGTCCGGTTGCACGGCCAGCGGCGTTTCCGGTGGGCCTGCAGATGCGGGCGTCGACGCCGGCATGCAAGAGCCTGTTGAAGAGGGCACGTATTTCGTTCGTGACGACGACGGCCGCGTCTTGATCTTCTGGGACGCCACACTCGAACACTGGGAAGCGAACCGAAGCATCGAGACGGCGGAGCAAAAGGCGCCGCTGTTGCTGGGCGAGTGGGGCTTTGATCCGGACTGGCCGAACGCCGACCTCTTCATGCGTGAGCTTCTCGACATGAGCGACCGCATGATGCTCGGCTGGACGTACTGGTCCTACGACCCCGGGGGCTGGGGGATCTGGGAACGGAGCGAAGAAGGCGAGGTCGTGGAACGAGACAACCCTGGCACGCGTACATTCGAGCTCGCCTTCGACCCTTCCCCGTCGGCCACCCTGCCGACGGAAATCTACGTCCCGGCAACCCGCCACTATCCTGACGGTTGGTCGTTGACCGGCTGCGACGAGGTGGACGGCTGCAGCTCGGCCTGGAGCGCGGGTACCGAGATGCTGGAAATCTTCACGCCGAATCGAACGGCGCGGGTCGATCTGAGGATCGCCCCAAGCCCCTAGACTCCTGCTAGCATCCTCGGACCATGACGGATTTGCAGGACAAGCGAGTGCTGATCACAGGCGGCGCTCAGGGCATCGGTCTAGAGATGGCGCTCAAGTTCGCCGGCCGCGGGGCCGAGATCGTGATCGCCGACCTCAATGAAGCGAAGCTCGGGGAGGCCACGGCAAAGATCGAAGCTGCAGGCGCAGCAGCATGGGGATTCCCAGTCGATGTCACCGATCCTGCGAGCATCGCGACCCTCAGAGCGAGAATCGCGGCCGAGGCCGGTCCGATCGACGTCCTCGTCAACAACGCGGGTGTGGTGTTCGGCGGCCCTTTCATCGAGACGCCACTCGAACGCCATTTCAAAACCTACGAGGTCAATGTCTTGGGCGTCGTCGCCATGACACACGCCTTTCTCGCAGACCTGATCGAGCGCCCCGAAGCCCACCTGGTCCACATCTCGAGCGCGTCGGGCCTCGTCGGCCTGCCTTACGGCGCGACCTACGCATCGAGCAAGTGGGCCGTCATCGGCTTCTCCGAATCGATTCGCGCCGAGCTCAGGCTCTTGGGACACAAGCACGTACACTCCACGGTCGTTTGCCCGAGCTACATCGGCACCGGGATGTTCGAGGGCGCCGAAGCGCCCAAGGCAACCAGCATCCTCGACCCCACGCGCCTCGCGGAAAAGGTCGTCCGAGGCGTCGAACGCAACCGCGTTCATGTGTTGGAACCGTGGATCGTGAAGATCACGCCTCTGCTGCGCGAGCTACTGCCGACAGCCATCTACGACAAAGTCGCCCACCTCTTCGGCGCCGATACGTCGATGGCGCAGTGGACCGGACACGGCGGGAGTGCCAAGCCGGAAGCACAGGCCCAACCGGAGAGTCGCGAACAGGCCGACGCCGAGCGGTAACCCTCATCCTCGACGCTATCCGCGTCTTCGGATCAGCGGCGTCTGGATCCCCCGGCGTATCGGTCCGCGCTCATCGTAGAGTCGCGTGTCGGCCAGCCCGGCTCCGTCCGCGCCGAAATCCGTACGAGCGGCCATGCCGATCCAATCGCCTTGGGCTGGATGATGCAGCGTCACAGTGAGATCGGGATTGACGAACGTGAATTCCGCAGGGCTGATCCGTTGACTCACCCCATTTCCACTGTCCGCAGCGATGAGCGTCCGCTCGATGGGTGACGAACCGGCGCTGTCGAGCAGCGGCATGCGCATACGCATCCAGGCCATGACCTCGCCCGTTCCGAACGTGCCGCGAGCGAAACGAAGCTCCATCGCGCCCGCATAGCCCGGTTCAGAATCCTGGAAAGGAAAGTCGATGCTCTTGCTCTCGTTCGGCGACAGCTCGTCCATGGGCGGACGCTCCACATCGACACCAAGCTCGACCCCCGCGAGCGCAAGCACCTCGGCCGACAAGACCAGCTTGCCCTCCGGGCTGAAGAGTTGCCCCATGATCACCTTCACGGAGCGGCCGTCGCGGCGAACCGATCGCTCGAGCCGAAGCGTCCCGATCGGTACCGGCCGCGGAATCTCGATCGCGACTCGGGCAATCCGAAACCCATCACCGAGCATCGCCTCTAGCCGACCAGCGCCGAAGGCGGCCCCGCATGCTGATGCGCCGGGCTCCACGGCCCCCGAGTCCACTGCGTCGCCTCGAAGAGGTCGTCATCGAGCTGTCGAAAGAACACGTCCCGTCCCATGGCCAAACCCTGGCACACGACCGCCCCAGCGACACCCAACACCTCCGCAGCCCCCACTGCGCCCACGCACGAAAAGAGGACAGTCCCCTTTTTGAAAGGGTTAACTCACGAGACGAGGCGACACTGTCACCGTCGCTGACACCGTCGCTGACGCTGACGCTGACGCTGACGCTGGCACTGGCACTGGCACTGGCACTGGCACTGGCACTGGCACTGGCAGATATCTCATGGAACGTTGCGATCTGTAGGCCGGAATTCAGAACGAAATCCGGTGCTTGACAGGCGCACAAGTCACGCTATCCCTCGCAGCCATTCCAGCGTAGCTCAGTTGGTAGAGCGGGCGACTGTTAATCGCTTGGTCATAGGTTCGAGTCCTATCGCTGGAGCCATTAGGCAGGCCCCCTCAAGTTCGAGGAGGCCTTTTCTGTTTCTGAGACGTGGGCGGGGGCAGGACTCGAACCGACGGTGTACTCGACCCGCTCCGCGGGCCTACGTATTGGCGAGGTCTTCGACGAGCACGCGGAGAGTATTTGGCACCAAGCGCTTGCGCAGGGGTGTCGTCGTCGTCGCCCCCGAGTCACGGGGCTCGTTTCTCGGATGCCCCTCGTGACAGATTTCGGATGGCGTTGCCCCATATCTTGGCGTTTGGAACCGTCACGTGGTGCTCTTCCTCGGTGATGATGAGGCACGAGGACAGCGTCATCTCCTGGACTCTCCCGTGGACGCCACCCACTTGGACCGTTTCCCCGACTTTGAAGGGCCGTTTCACCAGCAGGAACATACCGGCAGCCAAGTTTGAAAGAACGTCCTTTACGGCAAAACCGACGACAAACCCCATCACTCCGAGGCCCGCAAGGAATCCGGAGACATCAAAGCCGATGTTCGCCAGGCACAAGATCAGCACGACGCTCCAGAGGAACACGTTGATCGTTTTCTGGAACAGGACCTCCAGAGTCCGATCGTACTCCACCCGATCAAAGAAGCGCGCGACATACTTGTCAGTTGTTCTGATGACGAGGTAACCCACAAAAACGATGACCGGGACGATCAGCCACGTGTGATAGTTGGCCAGCACGTAGTTCGTAGCTCTCTCAATTTGTTCTTCCACGATGGCGCTCTCACTTAGCCTCATCTCGCGTCCAGCGAAACAGGTTCAGGCGATCGATCTCGTTTCGCGCGCGGTGTCGGCACGTGCGAGGGGCGGAGAGCGGTATGCCAGCCAGCCCGACGCGAGGATTTGAAACACGGCAAGGTGAGTCAATGACCCGACGGCCAGAAGCGCCACGAACGGCTGCCCCGTTACAGCACCGAGCGCGATCGCAAGAATTCGAAGATCGCGACGCTTGAGTTTGTTGACGATACTATTTGGATACGGGCGATGAAACCGAATCTGGAATTCTTTGGTGACGTAGCTTGCCATGAGAAAGCTGGCCGTCGCAGCGAAGCCGGCTGGCCAAACCCAAACCGCGTCGTGCATTTGTGAGGCGGCAAATGTCACGGCAAGCCCGACCGCCAGGTCAGAATAGCGATCCAACACCGTATCCAGCCAGGCGCCTTGCGGGCTCTGTAGCAACTTGATCCGCGCGATCTCACCGTCGCACCCGTCGACGATAGAGGCGACCTGTATGAGGACCCCTCCGGCGAGCCAAAACCACGGGTCGGTGGTGGCCAGACCAACTGCGCCTAGCAAGCCCATGAAGAAGGACAGCAGTGTGATGTGATTGGGTGTGAGGGGCGTTCTGGACAAGGCCACCGAAAGGCGGCGGGAAAGCGGACGGTTGATGTATTGGGAAATGAAGCCGTCTTCTCCCCCCTTCGCCATGGCTGCGTCGATCCGGCGCGTCGCCTCCTGAAAAGCTTCAGGGGTGTCCACATCAAGCCAAAGCTTGCCGGTCACATCGATCGCACGAACGCCTCCTTTGGCTGCGCATTCTTGGATCCCGTCCGTCAACGAGAACTTGCTCCGTTCGTGCGCTCTCGCTAGCCCCTCGAATAGCCTTGACGAACAGTAAAACAGCCCCGTGTCCCCCGCATTCCAGGTCGTGAGGTCCTTCCCAATCGCTGCGATCCGCTCTTCGCACACTTCCACCTTTGTGAGATCGGGAAGGTCGAATACGTTTTCAGCATCGTAATCGACGGCGAGGGTGACTTCGTCCTGTGCGAGTGGTTCAGCCAGCACATCTCGAATCATTTCCGGGGCTAGCAGATGATCGACCATGGTCAGAAGGAAGGGGTTGTCGCCGACCAATGGACCGGCAGCCATCGCGGAACAGCCGTTGCCTTTTTCCCAGTTCGCAGCCTCGACGAAAGAAATATCGCAGCAACGTCGTTTCGCAACGCGCTCGAACTCGCGCCGGACAAGCGCTGCGTCACATCCAAGAACAATGACAAATCGCTCTACGCCGGCCATGAGCAGCTGTGCTACCGATCTCTCGGCGATCGAAAGGCCTCGCAGGCGAATCAGCGGTTTCGGCACAGATGAACGACCGTTTCGCAAGCGGCTTCCCTCGCCGGCCGCGAGGATCACGGCTACCGGAGCATCGATTTCTCCGGGTGGAACTCTATCTGACGAGCGCATTGATGATCTCCTCCGCAAGCTCTCTCGTCGATGCAGCGACGAGGGTCGTGCGATTCTGTAGCGATTGAAATGGCCCAAGGGCCCCGCCGTCGAGACGACAGATGTGTCCACCAGCCTCGGTAACGAGGAGTGAGGCCGCGAGAAAACTCTCAGGGGTCAATCGGCTCCTGACGTCAACATGGGCATCCAGTGCACCCACCGCCACCAGGCACAGAGCACGAGAAGCGCAACCGTAGACGCGCAAGCCCGCGCAGGTCCGCATCAGCTCGGCCAGGGAGGTGTCCGGCGCCCAGTGATTCAGCTCACAGGAAACAAAGGCGTCGCCGACGCGCCGTGTCTCCGATGTGTGTAAGCGCTGGGAACCTGAATAGGCTCCCTCTCCGCGCGCTGCGACCAGGGCTCCTGGTCCCGATGTGTCGCCCACCAACGCGTAGGAGACCCCGTCCGTGGAGAGCGATATCTGTCGCGGAAGCACGGCCAGAGACACGGAGGACAGTGGCAGGCCACGCGCAAAGTTATCAGAGCCATCGACCGGGTCGACGATGAATCGGAAACCTTGCGCGCTGCGACCAAACTCATACGCGACCGTCTGCTCTTCCGACTCCACCACCCCGCTTTCGAAGTGCTCTGAAAGCCACTGGCGAATCCATTCGTCAGCTGCAATGTCGAAGGGCTTCTGGTCGTCGCCCTTCGCATTCACGCCGACGGCTTCCCTCGGGCCCGATCCTGGCCGCATCTGTTCGAGAACGCGCAGAGAATCCGCTTGGAGCTGCCGGAGCAGCCCCAGCATCTCCTCAGAATCCGGCGACGTGTGGTGAAGCGGAACGGCGTTCAATCCATTTTCCCGTCGATGAACTGCTCGAGTGCGGCAAAGGCATCGCTATCGCGCATCTGCTTCCGCGGGTGTTTCATCATGCAGGCAGAAGCAGCATCGAGTGGCCCGCCGATCTTTCGGTCGAGAGCCAACTTGGCGCACCGGATGGCGTCGATCACCACGCCGGCCGAGTTCGGCGAATCCTCGACGGAAAGCCGCGCTTCGAGGTTCATCGGAACGTCGCCGAAGCCCCGCCATTCCATGCGAAGAAAGCAGACCTTGTTGTCGTTCTGCCAGGGCACGTAGTCGGAGGGGCCAATGTGAATGTTCTCATCCTCTAAGCGTTGGTCGAGCTGAGACTGCACGGCTTCCGTCTTTGAGACTTTCTTGGTCGCGAGGCGGGTCTGTTCCAGCATGTTTAGAAAATCGGTATTGCCGCCCGTGTTGAGTTGATAGGTACGCTCGATCTTCGCGCCGCGGTCGCCGAGTGTGCGCGTGATGATTCGGTGCAGGAGCGTTGCACCGAACTGGCTCTTGATATCGTCGCCTACGATCGGGAGCCCTTTCTTTTTGAACTCCTCGGCGAACTCCGGGTGAGAGGCGATGAACACCGGCACGCAGTTGATCATCGCGACGCCAGCACTGAGGCATGCTTGCGCGTAGTGACGCACGGCCTGCTCTGAACCTACCGGCAGATAACAGACGAGCACTTCGGCGCCGGACGACTTGAGCGCCTCGGAAATATCGACGGGTTCCGCTTCAGACAAACGAAAAGCACGGTCGTCGGGATAGCGTTCCATGTGACTGGCAATCCCGTCCAAGACGGGCCCCATCTCGACCGTGACGCTGGTGTCGGAAAGCTCCTCTTGGAAAACTGTTGTGCAGTTCGGGCGGGCAAAAATGGCCTTGTTGAGGGGCTGCCCCACTTTTCGGCGGTCTACATCGAATGCAGCAACGACTTCGACGTCCTCAATTCGGTAGCCACCAAGTTCAGGGTGGATGAGCCCGGCAGCTTCGGTGGAATCCCGGTGCCGATAGTATTCAAGTCCCTGGACCAGGGAACTGGCGCAGTTGCCAACGCCGACGATTGCAATCTTGATCTTACTCTTCATAGTGGTTTGTTCTCCGATGAGGCGATCGCCTCGGGTGATTTGCGAGAGCTCTCATGCTCTTGTTGTGGATGTGTTGCAGTGATGGCCAAGAGGCGCTCTCGATCTGCCACGTTAACCCCAGTGAAATCCGCTAGCTCGCTGAACCTGGGAGCATCGATACTTCCCCGATGGAGGGCAGTGGCTGCCAGCGTCGCCAGCCGAGAGCGAAGGGAATCCATCTCGTGGAGTGCAGCCGGCAGCGCAAGTTCGTTGTTGATCGGCGAATGCTTTTCACTTTGCAACACCGTTTCCAGTCGATCGAGTTCACGGTCTGTGAGAAGCTGGAGGTTTCTCAAGCGATGCGCAGCCACGCTGGGGCTCGTGCCGTAGTAATGAGCCGCGCGTAGGACGTCCGACAAGGTGAGCGGGTGACGGCCCTTGCGTTGGCGACCATCCACGCGACGACTCTCGCCGGTCGTATCGCGGCCGTCACCCTCTGAAAACACGGAGAGCACCGCGCGAGCGCCGCGTCCTAATGTCTCTTTTCCGAGAGTCTCCACGTATCGGCGTAAGCCATGCTGTGGAATTAGAAGACTGCTGGCGAAAGCGTCGGCCCTCACCTCATTGAAATCAGGCGCCACACGAGAACTGCATGCGCACCACGGCCCTTCGGTATCGAAAAGGAAATGGGCAAGTCCATGGGCGTATCTGAAGCGGCGGTGTTCGAGACTGAGGTTCTTGTCGACCACGACAAGAAGTCCATGATCCGGTTGAGCGATAGAAATAGAGACGATTCCTGTCGGCAGGGTTGCCTTGGCGGAACGAACGCCCAACGTCATCAATAATTCGTCGACGAAACGGACGGGCCCCTCTCCGAGCGCTAGGCGACGACGCTCGTCCTCCGCAACGCGATACCCTTGCCGCGCCGCTTGCCACTGCGTATTCGCGCGCGCAGCTCGATACACAGGAAGCGGGTGTGCAATGGAGTCGATCTCGAGTTTCGCTTCCAATGCTGTGAGGGCTCTCGCCATCGCGCACACATGGGCGAACGAGCTCGGCCCCTGATCTTCCGCGAGATCAGGATGCGTGCGGAACAGCTCGGCAACGCCATCCACATCCTGGTCGTCGGAATCCGGGGCCAGGAGTTCGCTGGGGCTACAGCCATAGAACGCAGCCAGTCGGCGTAGATCGTCGGCCTTCAAGAGCCTTCGTCCTGTCTCAATCTGAGCGACGGTGGCTCGCGACACACCGATATGGGGCGCTACGTCAGCCTGGGTGAAACCGCGTGACTTCCGTGCTTGCTGGAGAATACGTCCGATATCCTGTGCTTTTTCGTCCATCTTTGGTCTCTCCGCGGTCTGCGCAGAGAATGTCTCTTAACAGAACAGACTAGGTCCGTCAATAGTGTTATGAATCCTAACATCTGTCCCCGGGCGTCCTGGAGGGCCTCCTTTCCACAGGGACCGTGGACCCTGTGGACAAATGGGCCGGTTTCGAGGACTTCAGTCTCAGCCCACCTCTTCGACGCGGACGCGTCGATGGAGCAGTGGACCGGACACAGCGGGAACGCCAAGCCGGAAGCACAGGCCCAATCGGAGAGTCGCGATCCGGTCGACGTCGAGCGCTAGCACTCATCCTCGACGGTCCTCTAGATGATGCAGAGAAGATGGCGCAAAGCAATCCGTACATATCGAGCATCAGGGTCTATGAAATGATGTCGAAGTAGGGGCGCGCCGTACCCCACGCCGAACTCCTGTCGGTGGTGAACGGCCGGCCCTTTACGGCGCGGTGTTGTTTCTGACAGAATCCCGCTTCGATGGATTACCTCAAGTCGATTCCCGCTCTCCTCCGTGAATGGCTTCCGGCCCTGATCACGCTGCTGGTCGGCATCGTGGTTGTCTCCACGGTCTATCGGATTGTCATGAGGCGTCAGACTCCGACGTCGGGGAGTCGCATCTCGCAGCAACTGCTGATCGCCGCGTTGGGTGGGGTGCTCTTGGTCATGGTCATCCTCCAGTTGCCGATCGGGGGATCCGAGCGCGGACAGTTGCTGAGCTTGCTCGGCCTTCTCGTCACGGCGGCGATCGCGTTGTCTTCGACGACGTTGATCGGGAACGCCATGGCGGGGTTGATGCTCCGATCGATTCGAAACTTCCGGCCGGGGGACTTCATCGTCGTCGATGGGCACCGAGGACGCGTATCCGAGCTCGGTCTCCTGCGGACCGAAATCCAAACCGAGCGCCGGAACCTCACCACCCTGCCCAACCTCTATCTCATCACCAACCCGGTCACCGTGGTGCGCCCGTCGGGGACGTTTATCTCTGCGACGGTGTCGCTGGGCTACGATGTGCCACGCGAGAAGATCGAGCCGTGCCTAGTAGAAGCTGCCGAGAACGCCGGACTGACCGAACCCTTCGTGTTCGTCCTCGAGCTGGGTGACTTCTCGATCACCTATCAAGCCGCCGGATTCCTCGAAGAGGTGAAGTACCTCATCAGCGCGGAGTCGAAGCTCCGAGAGTCCATGTTGGATGCGCTTCATCGAGCGGGTATCGAAATCGTCTCACCGACGTTCATGAATCAGCGCCAACTCGCGGCCGAACGGCTGTTTATCCCGGAAGTCAGGCATGCGGCGAAATCGACCCCCCCCGCGGCCGACGAAACGCGCCCGGAAGAACGCATGTTCGACAAGGCGGAGCAGGCCGAAACGGAAGCCAAGGCGGGACACCAGCTCGACGATGTCGTTGAGGAGCTCAGCGAGCTCAAGAAGCAGATCGACCACCCCGACAAGGAGGACCGCATCAGCGATCTCGAGACGCGGCGCGCTCAGCTCGAAGCCGAGGTCAAAGAACACCAGGAACAAAAAGAGGAGTCGAAGGGCGAAGAGAGCTAGCCGAGCACGAGGCTGATGCCTACGACGAGCTGGTAGTCGTTCTTCTGGATCGCCGGGTCCGCCGGATCGGGTGGCGGCGCCGGCACCTCGGTTCGCAAGAAGAGGAACGCGATGTCGAGGTCCAGCACGCTGGTGAGCTCGATCGCCAAGTCGGCCTTGCCGGTGTGGTTGGTGTTGCCGATCGTGGTGACAACCAAGTTGGTCAGCCAGCTAACGGTGAAATCGATGTCGCCAGTGATGTCAAAGTCCGCATAGGTGAATAACGGTATGAAGGCATCATGCTGTGGATCAGGGGTGCCGGCGGCACCCCGTCACATCCTTATAGTCCAAATACTGGTAGCCGACGCCGGTCTGGAAGTCCCACTTCACGTTGGGTGCATCGACGATGTGGATGCCGGCGCCTGTGGCGGGGGTGGCACGAAACTGGATGTTCTGGAAGCGGTCGTTGAAGAGCTGACCGAATAGGGGCGTCACGAACCATCGGCTCGAAAGGAAGACCTTGAAGTCCAGCTCGCCGAGGTGACGGTTGACGTTTTGAACGCCTCCGGTCTGGCCGAACGATGCGTTGTAGCCAAGGTCGAGAAGGGTCATATCGTCTTCTCGACGCGTGCTGAAGTCGATGTCGTAGGTGAGCTGGTCGGTGTTGCCCTTGTTGAGGGTCAGACCGAACCGAAGCTTCATCGACCACCAATCTTTTTCGCGCTCGCCGCCCGCTACGATCGACTCGAGCTCACTACGAGGAAACGTCTTGGTGCCTTCGTCGGTCTCGACGATGACTTTGTCAGGCGTGATGACCGCCCGGCCCGTGGCGGAAATGCGGTCGTCGAAGACGTAGGTGTTGACCACCGGCGAGTGGACATGACTCACATCGGCGAAGTCGATGTTCTGCATGTCGAGCTTGTCGCTGTCGAACTCGAGATTGTCGTCGCGCATGCGCTTCATCTCGCCCTTGAGCCATTCGCCGGAAACCATCCGCACCCAATCAAAGGTGTCGCCGAACTCGATGATGTAGGTCGCGCCGATACCGGCTACTTCGTGCTCCTCGACCCTCGTCATGCTCGCCTTCACGGCATCGACGGCAGCATCGGCGTCGGTGGGCTCGGCTGGCACACCACCGGGCGCGGTAAGCAAATCCGCCACCTTCGGCTCGCCCTCGCCCTGCGCCTTCGCCAGGGCCTCGTCGATGGCCGCGGGAGGCGCCTCTGCCGCAGGCGGCTCTTCGGCTGCCGCGTTCTGTGGGTAAGCATGCAGCATCGCGACGGCCAGCAAAGTGGCCCATACGACGCTACGACTGAGGTTGCCCGGCTCTCTCGTCATACGTGGCGGATGTATAGGCTGGCTGCGGAGAACGGTAAAGGGAGGCAGGTGAATATTTGGGCCTTCACACAGGCGGGTGACGCTTGGGCTGCTTTGCGCTAGAAGCGGTTGCTCCCCGGAGGCGACGTGACGAGCAGTAAACTAAGTAAGAACGACACCCCCCTCGTGGCAATCCTGACCGGCAGCCCGAGCGACCTTCCTGTGGTCCTCAAGGGGCGCGATGTGCTTGACCAGCTCGACATTCCTAGCGACGTGCGGGTCCTGTCCGCGCATCGCACGCCACACGAGACGACGGAGTACATCGCCGCGGCCGAAAAGCTCGGCGTCGAGGTCTTCATTGCCTGTGCAGGGATGGCCGCCCACCTGGCGGGAGTCGTTGCCGCCCACACGACGCGGCCCGTCATCGGCGTGCCTATCGCGTCCGGCGCGCTTCAGGGTGTCGACGCTCTGCTCGCCACCGTCCAAATGCCCCCTGGAATCCCGGTCGCCACGGTCGGCATCGACGGAGCGAAGAACGCGGCGTTCCTTGCGGCGCGGATCGTTGCGCTGACCCACCCTGAAGTCCGCCAGCGGCTCCTCGACCATCTAGAGGAGAGCAAGAAGCGTTACGACTCGCCCGATCCGTCGACACCCGGCCAAGCAGCGACTTGACGCCTGCGGGCGCCGTCCTTATCGATCGTAGCCAGACCTCCATGTCGCTTGGTCGCATCTTCATTTTCCTCGGTATCATCTCCGGCCTGACGATCGGCACCCACTACTACCTGTGGGCTCGCCTGATTCGCGACCCGATGTGGCCATCCCCGTGGCGTCAGGTTGCGACCGTCGCGCTCATCGTGCTCGCGCTGTCGATCCCCGCATCGATGATGGCCTGGCGCATCTTGCCTCGGAACCTCGCCATTCCTGTCTCTTGGGTGGGGTACATCTGGATGGGATCGATGTTCGTGTTGCTCGTCCTGCTTTGGGGCGGGGAGGTCGCGCGCTGGAGCTGGGTCAAGTACGCGGGCTTTGCTTCGGTCGATGGCGGGCGGCGGGAGTTCCTCGCACAGGTCCTTGCGGGCGGCGCGGGCGCATTTGGGCTCGCCCTCTCGGGCTGGGGCGTGTGGTCGGCGATTCGCCCCGTCGAGGTGAAGCGCCTGAACGTGCGCCTCAAGAAGCTCCCCGAATCCCTCAGCGGGCTGCGCCTAGTGCAGATCACCGACCTGCACGTGGGCCTCACGATAGGACGCGATTTTGTCGAGGACATCGTCCGCAAGGTCAACGCGCTCGAGCCCGATATCGTAGCGATCACGGGCGACCTCATCGACGGCTCGGTCGAGGACCTCGGGCATGCCGTAGCGCCACTCGGGGAGATTCAGGCACACCTCGGGACGTACTTTGTCACCGGCAATCACGAGTACTACTCGGGCGCGGACTCCTGGCTCGCGTTTCTGAGGGGGATCGGCATTCGAGCCCTTCGCAACGAACACGTGGAGCTGACCAAGAACGGAGAAGTGATCCATGTCGCTGGCGTCGACGATTGGACGGCCCACCGGTTCGGCAACGGCCACGGCGCAGATATGGAACGCGCCATGCAGGGGCGAGACTCGAGCAAGCCGGTCGTCCTCCTCGCACATCAACCGGTGCAATTCGATGAAGCGCGCGCGCACGGCGTCGACCTTCAAATTTCGGGACACACCCATGGCGGCCAAATCTTTCCCTTCGGGATTCTCACCCGCCTCGCGCAGCCATTCGTGTCGGGTCTCCACGCAAGGGGTGACTCACAAATCTACGTCAGCTCGGGAACGGGTTACTGGGGCCCACCGATGCGCATCGCGGCACCTGCCGAGATCACTCTGATCGAGCTCGATCACGAACCGGTCTAGGGCGGCGCGCAGCGGACGTCGACGTCCTCGGCGATTGCGACGACCCACGGATCGTCGCGGCTCTCGGGGCGCGCATTGAGACGTGCGACATGGGCGACGGCCGCGGCTCGCTCGGATGCCTCTCCCGCTCGCAACGAGAGCTCGACCGCAGCGAGCGAAGTACCACGCGTCTGCCCCCCATAGACGGCGCGGCCCAGCGCCTCTCGGGCCTCGGCGATGTCGCAGGCTGCCAACGCCGCCATCGCCCGGTAGATCTCGATGGTGGTGAAGCCCGGGTAGCTATTGGCCGCGACGCAAAGACGATCGTACGCGGCTCGGGCCCGGGCCCGCTCGTCGGGGCCGCGGTGCATCCGGATGCCGGCACGGTCACCATCGCGGGCGAGCGGCCGCAAGAGCTCGAGACCCTGGTGCCAGGCGTGTATCGAAGTCGTGTTCAGCTGCGAACCCAAACGCTCGACCTCCGAGCTCACCTGGGCATCGTCGAGTCTCGCGTCGAGCAGGTGTCCGGTACGGTACCCGGGGCCGACAATCTCGAACGGACGCAGCCCCGTCGACACGTCGCGGCGAACGAACAGGGAATGCCCATCCTCGATGAACGCGAGCGCCCAGTCGTCACGGCTGCTCAGGTACTCGGTCGCAACGATGTGATCGGAGCGCGTGTGGTCGATCACGACGGTGTTCACGGTGTACCCGCTCAGCTGGTCGGCGAAGAGCCGGGGATCCGTAAAGCTCCGAGACACACGCTGGATCATCTCTGGACCGTAATACGGCACGCGACCATCGATCAGGAGCTTGCCGCTTGGTACTGCGAACATCAGGAACCAGCTGTCCTGAAGGCTCGCCAGCATCCTCGGTTGATCGATGCCTTGCTCGACGAGCTCGGCCGAAGCCCAGGGGTACTCGCGCTTCGGCTCCCCGAGGCCGAACCCCAACGCGGGGACCGTTTGCAACATCCAGAGTGTGCTCGCCACAGCAGCCGCGCCGACCAGCCCGACCACGCCGCGTCGCATCGCACTGAAGCCCGGTAACTGCGAGAGCCCCGCGGCGATGAACGGTGCGCAGAACAAGAGCTGATGCGCGACGAACCGCATCGAGCGAAACGCCATCAGGCTCAACAGGACGCAGAAGACGCCATAGGCGAGCCCAAAGCGGGAGGCACGAGTCACCGGCCGCATGGCCGCAAGCACGAAGAGCGCGGTGACAATCGGCGCAACGAGAAGCCGGAGTGGGTCCTTGGGCGACCATGCGGCCCACTCGACGACGAGCTCGCGATACTCTGGGCGAAGCACGTGCGAGATCGCGTCAGTGGCGATCGAGAAGCCGAACGGCGTGCACCCCGTCGCAGCGACTTGGAGGAACAACAGACCGATCATCCAGCGAAGCGCGGAGGTCCGAAGCGAGAAGGCCACGAAGATGAGCGTGATGGCCACGCCAAAGAGATGGGACCCATGAGCGTTGACCCAAGCGACATGCAGCAGTCCGAGCCCCGCGAGGATCCACGCCTTTCGCCGGGAGGACACCCGCTCCTCGTAGAGCGCGGCAATGCCTACGAGGAGCACTGCGGGCAGGAGCAGACCGACGATCTGTGGCCGTGTAGTGAATCGAAACCGGGCAACGGGAAGCGCGAGCAGGAGCGCGGTGAGGGTCAGGGGCGCGGCGAGCTCGACCCCGCGAGCCAGTCGGTCAGACAAGCGGACGAGTAGATAACCGAGCGCGCCGAGTGCAAGGCACTTGAGAAGGATCAACGCGTTCGCGCCCAGGTGATCGTAGACCAGCCAGGTCACCCCGTCGTAGGCCCACTCGTAGTTCTTCCAGGGCTGAGGCGTCGGCTGCCAGAACGAAAACAGATCGACCTGGGGGACCCGTCCGAGCGCGACGATCTGCCGGCCCTGGGCGAGGTGACCATAGGCGTCGGCGTTGAACAGCGGAAACAAGCCCGCAAGGAAGAACGCCAGGCCCGACGCCCACGCACTCCATGACACGGTCGCTCTCGGCACCCTGGCAGTGTCGGTCGAAGCCCGACGGCCGGTCAAACAAGGCGCAACGCTACAACAGCGAACGGAGCGCGGGTTCGAGCGTCGTGTGCTCCCACCGAAAGCCGTGCGCGTGAAGCGAGGCGGGGATGACGCGCGAGCCGCCGAGCAGCATCTCGTTGGCCATGTCCGAGCCAACACCGAGCCGCAGTGCAAACTTCGGGACGGAGAAAACAGTGGGGCGCTTGAGCACACGGCCCAGGGTCGCGGTGAAGTCCGTATTGGTGACCGGCGTGGGTGAGACGAAGTTCACGGGGCCCTCGAGCTCCTCGCATTGCAACGCGAACACCAACGCGGACACCAAGTCCTCCAAAGTGATCCAGCTCATGTATTGCTGCCCGTCACCGATGCGCCCGCCAACGCCGAGCAAGAACGGCATCTTCATTTTTCCAAGCGCTCCACCGCGAGGCGCAAGCACGATGCCGATCCGCGCTTGCACGACACGAATCCCTACCTCCCGCACGCTGGCAGCCGCGGCCTCCCACTCGCCACACACGGACGCGAGAAAGCCGGCGCCCTGGGCGGCGCTCTCGTCGAGCGCCTCTTCACCGCATGCGCCGTAGTACCCGACTGCCGACGCCGAAATCAACACCCGCGGCTTGGGTGACAACTCGGCCAGCGCACCCGCGAGGAGCGCCGTTCCACGAACCCTGCTGTCGCGGATCTTCGCCTTCTTCGCCTTCGTCCAACGCCCCGAAGCGACGTTGTCGCCTGCCAGGTGAACCGCCCCCGTGATTCCTCGGAGACCCTCCGCGTCGATGGTCCCCGCGTCGGGATCCCAGCGAACCTCATCGTCTGCCTTTGCGGGGCGCCTCACCAGACGGCGGACCTCGAAGCCATCGCGCCGAAGCATCGACACCAACTCGCTGCCCACGAGCCCCGATGCGCCAGTAACTGCGATTTTTCCGCGCTCCGCCATGGAAGATGAGCCTGAACCAGCCTGGGGACGCCGCAAGCCGGGCTTTCCACGTGGCGCCGAGGCCAACAGTCGCTATGGTCCAGCACTTTGCGAATTCTTTTCATTGCCCCACAAGCGTTTACGTCTGCTCAAGACGCCCAGGACGTAGCGACCCTGGCCAAAGTGATGCGCCGTGCGGACCACGCCGTCGACTTGGTGTCCCCGCTCTACGGGCACATCGACATCGCGAAGCTCGCGCTCGCGCGGCGCCTCACCAAGCTCGAGGTCGAGCTTGGCGGCAGAGCGTGGTCGTGCGAGCTGTACACGGGCCGCACCCCCGACGGCGTAGGGCTGACCTTCATCGGTAACGAAGAGGTTCTGTTGTCGGCCGACTCCCTCACCAGCGATGGCGAGCCGCTCGACGCATCGAGGGTCGGAGTCTTCGCCTCGGCAGTGACCGAGTTGATTCGCCAGAACGCGGACGACTACGACATCGTGCACGCCCATGGGTGGGCCGCCGCCGCTGTGGTCGCGCGCCTACGGTCGGCGCTGCCCGACTTGCCCTCTGTATTGACGGTGTACGACGCTTCGCATCAGGGCCGTTTCGATGCGGGCGATGCGGAATCGATCGGACTGGGTGACGAGGCCCGTGACGCAGATGGCATCAACGTCCTCAGGGCCGGGCTACTGACCGCCGATCGGGTCACGACCCTTTCCCCAAACTACGCGCACCGCCTGCAGCGGCCCGACAACGACGAGGCGTTGGGTGCTGTGTTTCGAGAGATCGAGTCAAAGCTGGTCGGCGTGCGCCACGGGATCGATCCCGCGCTTTGGAACCCCGCCACCGACGGGCACGTCCCTGCCCGCTTCGATCCGTTCGATATGGAGGGGAAGGACAAGTGCAAGGCAGAGCTACAGCACGACCTAACCTTGCCGGTGCGAAGCGACGTGCCGCTGTTCGGCGCAATCGGCAGCGTCGATGACGACGGCATGGCGCTACTTGCGAAAATCGGACCCGACTTTTTGCGCAACGACGTGCAGCTCGTGGTGCAACTCGAAGGTGACGGGGAGCTGATCGCCATCTACGAGGAGCTCTGGGACCAGTGGCCTGACCGCATTCAGATCAAGACCGGGAACGACGAGCCCTTTCGGCACGCTCTGATCGCGGCAAGCGACTTCATCGTGGCGCCAGGACGCGAAGCGCCGTCCGACAACATCCAAATGCTGGCTCAGCGATATGGCGCACTGCCGATTGTGCAGCGTGACGGCGGCCTGGCCGACGAGGTGGTGGACGCCGAAGCGTCGTTGAAGACGGGCTCGGGAATTCTCTACGACGAGCCCACCACGAGGTCCCTGCTCTCGGCCGTGCAACGCGGAGCTGCCGCATTCGCCCACAACAAGCCGTTCCGCGACATGCAGAGCAGGGTCATGCTCATTGACCATTCGTGGGAGCGCACGACTCGGCTCTACGAGCGCGCCTACCGCGAAGCGATCTCCGCACACGCGAGCTAGCTGGACGGCTCGGTCCGGAGCGGGCGGTCGGGCAACTTCGCATCGCTCGGGCGAAGGTACTGAGGCTCCAAGGAGTCCAAGTTCGCTGGGCCGGTAGTGCGCATCGTGTACCGGACCTCCGCCACGATGGCTTCGGGGGTCGAGGTACTGAGGTTCATCTGCACCTGGTCGACTTTCAGATCGAGCGCTGCCTCGATCAGCGCCGCGTGCGGTCGCACGCCTTCACCGCCTGCCGCGACAGGTCGACCCGCAACGGCGTCACGGATCTGCTCGAACACGACATCGGGCGGGCCGAAGAGTGCGGGCGCCAACTCTTCCACACCGTCCTCCCGAATGAGATACGCCGCCGCAAACACGTCACCACGATACGCATTCATCACGGGGACGCGCACCAGCCCTACGTCGGCTTCGATCGCTCGGGCGAGCACTCGCAGGGAGCTGACGCCGACGATGGGCAGTTCCAGGCCCAGGGCGAGCCCTTTCGCCGTGCCGAGACCCACGCGAAGGCTGGTGAATCGGCCGGGCCCGATATCGACACCTATCAGCGACAGGTCTTCGCGAGAGGCGCCGGCTTCCGCCAACGCCGATTCGATGTAGCCGAACAGGTTCTCCCCGTGGCGGCCGGCCGAGCGCCAGCACGCGGAGGTGATCGAGTCATCATCGCGAACGACGGCAACGGTGCCGTGTTCAGTAGCAGTGTCGATGCATAGGATCGTCATGGGGTCGCTTGACGCATGCCTACCCGCAGACTAGCGTCCGCGCCAGCAAAGTGCCTGCCCGAGCCGCTTGCCGCTACTCCCGCACGAATGAGCAAACCACAAGACAAAGCCGCTTCGAAGGGGGCACCCGCGAAAAAGACAGGTGACGGCTGGAAGTCGAACCTGCTGACGATCGGCGGAGCACTGCTCCTGGCGTTGTTCATCCGGGTGACTCTGTTCGAAGCGTTTGCTATCGACGGCCCCTCGATGGAGCCCACCCTCCTCGATGGAGACCGAGTCGTCGTCGCGAAGTATCCGTTTGGGCTGTTCCTCCCGTTCACGGACGAAGCGGTATGGAACTGGGGCGGCCCCGACCCAGGCGACGTAATCATCCTCCATAGCCCCGCCGACAACGAGGACATCGTGAAACGCGTCATCGGCGTGGGTGGAGACGAAATTCTCATTCGGGATGGCAAGATCTGGCGCAACGGAGAGGTGTTGCACACCGTCGACTCGGGCCCGTGCTCGAGCAAAGAGCAGAAAAACCTCGACCCGACGTGCAGGGTCTACGAAGAGACCGTCGACGGCACCCCGCACCGCATGAGCCACTCCAAGCACGATTTCCCGCTGGACCGTCTACCGGTGGAAGTCCCGGAGGGCCACGTCTACGTCCTCGGCGACCACCGCGACAGCTCCAACGACAGCCGAAATCCGTTGATTGGCGCGGTCCCGAGCTCGCGGATCAAGGGCAAGACCCTGTTCATCTACATGTCCTGGAAAAACACCCGCGCCTCCCTCTGGGAACGCATCCGCTGGAGCCGAGTCGGCACCAGCGTCGACTAACGCTGGCGTCCCCCGTAGGCTTGCCGGATGGGCGACTTGAAGGGCGCGATTTTGGCGCGCATGGGCGACGAGGCCGGAGGCATCGATAAGGATGCTCCGGAGGCGGTCGCACTGTTGTATCCGAGTCCCTATCGCGTCGGGATGTCGTCGCTTGGGTATCAGACGATTTACCGGGCGATCAATGCGACGGAAGGCCGGGCTGCCCATCGCGCGTTTCTGCCTGACGACGTCGAGGCGTGGAGGCAGTCGCGCTTGCCACTCGTCACCTATGAACAGCTGCGACCGGTCTCCGACTACCCAGTGATCGCGGTCTCCGTGGCGTACGAGACCGAGCTTGCTGGGCTGATCCAGGCTCTAGAGCTGGCGGGGATCCCCCCGTTGGCGGAGGACCGGAGCGAGCAACACCCATTCATCGTGGCGGGTGGCCCACTGACGTTCAGCAACCCGCTCCCGCTCGCCCCGTTCGTCGACGCGATGATCATGGGCGAGGCGGACCAATCGGTGCACACCGCCCTCAGCGTGATCTTCGGGTCGGATTCCAAGGACAGCGCCATGCGTACCCTGGCGAGCCAGCCCCACGTGTTCGTGCCGACCGCACACGGCGACATCCTTCCACCCATCGACAAGGCGGACACGACCACCCTCCCCGCGTTCTCGCAGATCATCACGCCACACACCGAGCTCCGCAACATGTTCTTGATCGAGCCCGAACGCGGCTGCCACCGCGGCTGCACGTACTGTGTGATGCGCCGCTCCACGAACGACGGCATGCGTATCGTCAAGAAGGAACGCATTCTCTCGTTGATCCCGGACAGTGCGAAGAGGGTAGGCCTGGTCGGCGCCGCCACGACCGATCACCCGCAGATCACCGAGGTGGTCAACGCCCTCGTCGACTCGGGGCGAGAGGTCGGCCTGTCGTCGCTTCGGGCGGATCGCCTGAACGACGATCTCGTCGCCGCGCTGCGTAGAGGGGGGCACCGAATCCTGACAACGGCAAGCGACGGAGCGAGCCAACGCATGCGCGATGTCATCCAACGCAAGACCACGGAAGAGCAGCTTCGGCAGGCCGCCAAGCTCGCGCGGCGCCACGGTATGAAACGCCTGAAGCTCTACATCATGGTCGGCATTCCGACTGAGACCGATGACGACATCGATGAGCTCATCGAATTCGGCAAAGAGCTGTCATCGCTCATCCCTCTTTCTCTTGGCGTCGCACCTTTCGTCGCCAAGCGGAACACGCCGCTCGACGGTACCCCCTTTGCCGGCATGCCGCTGGTCGAGTCTCGGCTTCGACGGCTTCGCCGCGGGGTTCAGGGGCGAGTCGACATTCGCGCGACCAGCGCCCGATGGGCCTGGGTGGAGTACGTTCTGGCGCAAGGAGGCCGCGCGGAAGGGTTGGCCGTGCTCGATGCGGTCCACGCTGGTGGCCGCTTCTCCGATTGGAAGCGTGCGTTCAACGCGCTCCCCGAAAGCCGTCCTCGCCGGCTGCTCGTGCGCCCGAGCGACCGCCTTGGGCGCGCCAGTTAGCTCGCAGCGGTCAGCCCACCAAGCTCGAGGCGGCCGAGACGGCCCAGTCGAGGTAGCGACTCGGTGTGATCCCCATCTTCACCACGTAGTAACCCGCCAGAACCAGAGTGACGGTAACGTACATCGACCTCATGGGAACCGCGATGGGCTGGTCCTCCTCGGGCTCGCGCATGAAGAGGTACACGATGACCTTGAGGTAGTAGTAAGCCCCCACGGCGCTCGCCAGCACACCGATGACAGCGACCCAAATCATCGGTCCGCCTGCCTGCACCGCGGCACTGAACACGTAGTACTTGCCGAAGAAGCCCGCGGTAGGTGGCATACCGAGCAGCGATAGGACGCCGATGACGAAGGGGAACGCCGCCACGGGGTGACGGCGCCCCGCGCCAGCAAGGTCGTCGTAGCTGACAGCCTCCTTGCCTTTCGACCCCATCAGGATGAGGGAGCCGAACGCAAGGACGTTCGAGAACGCGTACGCGGCGACGTAGTAGAGCACCGAGCTCACCGCGAAGGAACCGACTTCGTGCACCGCAGCGACACCGACCAAGATGTAGCCCGCGTGCGCGACTGATGAATAAGCGAGCATGCGTTTGACGCTGGTCTGCGCGAGCGCAGCCAGATTGCCGTAGACCATCGTAATGACGGCGAGTAGCATGATGACCGGCGTCCATCCCGTGTAGAGGCCCATGCTGGCCGGATCGCCAAACGCCCCCACCAACACTCGCAGCAGAACGGCGACGGCGGCCGCCTTGATGCCCACCGACATGAACGTCGTAACCGGCGTCACGGCACCCTCGTAGGCATCGGGCACCCACATGTGAAACGGCACTGCGCCCAGTTTGAACGCCAGCCCGACGATGAGCATGACCAACGCGAGCACGGTCAGGGTTGCATCGGCTTCCCCGGCGGCAACCACCTGCCCGATGCCAGCGAGGTCGGTGTGCCCCGTCGCCCCGTAGAGCAACGCGCTTCCAAAAAGCAGAATCGCAGCCGCAAACGCGCCGAGAAGGAAGTACTTCACCGCTCCCTCGACCGCACGCGCGCTGGTGCGACGGTAAGCGACGAGGGCGTAGGCCCCAAGGGACATCGTCTCGAGGCCGAGGAAGATACTCAACAGGTCGACAGCGCGCGCGAGCACCATCGCGCCGAACGCCGTGAACAGGACCAGCACGTAGAACTCGCCACGTTCGAAGCCATGCTCCCGGAGGTATCCGCCGGCTAAGAGCACAGAGAGGCCTGCGCCGACGCAAATGACGACATCGAAGAACAGGGCAAGCTGGTCGACCGCAAGATAGCGGGTGATCACATCGGGCGCGGGTGCAACATTGCCGCTGTCCAGCATCGTGCCCGCCAGCGCCGCCGCGACGAAGAGCGAGACGGCCGTGACACTCGCAAGCTCGGCGCGCTCTTTGGTGAACGCATCGACCAACATGATGGCCAGACCGGCCGCGACGAGCAGCAGAAGCGGAGACACTCCCATGAGCTGACTCATCACCGCCCCTCCTCGTGGGTCGGCTCAGCCATCGCGAGACCGCCCGCCGCCTCGATCCGTTGCTCGAGCTCCTCGAAGTCGACCAAGCGAGGCTCACCGGTCCGGCGCCCCTCGTAGTATCGAACCGTGAAGTCAGTCACGAAGGCGTCCACCGAGGGGTTCATCTTGTCGAGGAAGAACTTGGGGTAGAGCCCGATCCAAAAGACCATCACGATGAGCGGGAGCAGCGACGCAACCTCACGCCGATTGAGGTCGGTGAGGGACTCGTTCTCGGGGTGGACGATCTTGCCCCAGAAAATGCGAAGCACCGCGTGCAGCATGTACACGGCGGCGAAGATGACTCCAGTCGTGGCGAGGAGGGTCATGATGAACCAGGACGACCCGAAGCCGATCGGCGTGCGCGAGAGGAACGACCCCGCCAAGATCATGAACTCGCCGACGAAGCCATTCGTGCCCGGAAGCCCAATCGAGCTCAGCGTGATGACGAGAAAGAACAGCGTGTACCAAGGCATGACCTTCGCGAGCCCACCGAAGTCGTCGAGCTTGCGCGAGTGGCGGCGGTCGTAGATGACCCCAACTAGAAGGAAGAGCGCGCCGGTCGAGATACCGTGGTTGATCATCTGCAGGATGGCGCCCGAGATGCCATTCCGATTCATCGCGAAGAGCCCGAGCAGGATGAAGCCCATGTGACTCACCGAGCTGTACGCCACGAGTTTCTTCAAGTCGCGCTGCACCCAGGCGGCGTAGGCGCCGTAAATGATCCCTACGACGCCGAGGCCCGCCAGGACCGGGCCGATCGTCTGGCTGGCTACGGGAAACAGCGGCATCGCGAACCGGATAAAGCCATAGATTCCAAGCTTCAGAAGGACCGCCGCCAAGATGACGGACCCGCCCGTTGGAGCCTGGACGTGTGCGTCGGGCAACCAGGTGTGGAACGGAAACATCGGCACTTTGATGGCAAACGCCAACGCAAACGCACCGAACAGCAGATATTGCTGCGAGGCTGGCAGCACTAGGCTCGAGAGCTCCTGCAAGTCGAACGTGTAGTGTCCGGCAAGCTTTTCGTAGCTGGCGACCACATAGAGGATGGCCACCAGCATCAACAAGCTGCCGACCATGGTGTACAGGAAGAATTTCACCGCGGCGTAGACGCGGTCCTTGCCACCCCAAATGCCGATGATCAGGTACATCGGCACGAGCATCAGCTCCCAGAACACGTAAAACAGGAAGAGATCGAGCGCGACGAATGCGCCGAGCATGCCGAGCTCGAGGAGCAAGAACGACAGCGCGTACCCTTTGATGCCCGTCTTGATGCTCCCCCACGATGCATAGAGCGCAATCGGGGAAAGCAAGGTGGTCAGAACCACGAGCCAGAGCGAGATCCCGTCGACGCCGACTTTATAGGAAATCCCGAAGGACTCGACCCAGGCTACGTGCTCGACGAAATGATAGCCAGCATCGGAGTAGTCGGCGAGGACCAAACGCAGGCTGACGATGAGCTCGACCAGCATCGCCCCAATCGAGAAGCGCTTGATCGCGACGTCCCAGCTCCGAGGCACCAGAAGGACGACTAGGGCGCTGGCAGCCGGAATCGCGAGGAGCCACGTGAGGTAGTGGGTCGTCATCGGACCACCTCGTGAGCCGGCCGCGTCAACGAGGCGTGCGTAGGAGCCTCGAACCCGAACGGTAACGCGATTTCCTTGGTGGCACGGCGCGTGTTCCCGAACGCGTTGCGGACCTCGAGGGTTGCTTCGACGAGCGGGCGGGAGGACACGCGGGCGGGGCCGAGACGGCCAGATTTGCCCATCGGCAAACGGATCTCCTTCATGCCGGAGAGCTTGGTCCTGGCATGCGCCTTTCGGAACAGCAGGAACTCGCCATCGATGCGCACTTCGAAGCCCGTGTCGCGCGGCGACAGGAATTCGGCAGGAACCACCGACTCGATCGGAAGCGGCATCCACTCCTCGGTGACGTCGATTCGATGCTCGATACCGGAATGGGCATTCTTGAGGAACACGGCGATGCCGCGCATGTCGTCGTGGCCGTACTCAAACGTCGTACCCGGAGCGCGCTTCCACTGCGTCTCGAACTCGCCGTCCGAATTCGCATCCCAACGGTACTCGTACCCGAGCCCTTGCGGGGTCGTGAGCTCGACCCGGGTGCCCTCGAACGCCGCTTCGATGCGTGAATGCGGGGTCCAGAACCAGGCCAACACCGCAACGACGCCGACGACCATCACGGCGCCGTACACGTGCACGACTCCGTTCTGAAGGCGGGCCAAAATACGACCGGCCTCGCGGACGTTGAAGCTCGGCAGCTTCGTCATGACCGCGTCGACGAATGTCATGTCCGCGCGACCCGCAACCACGGCGACGTTCTTGATGGGGTTGACGATGGTGGCCGCATAGAGCTCGTCCACTCGCCACTTGTCGAACGCGAGTTGGTACAAACGTGCCGGCATCTTCTCGGCCAGCGCATCGGTGCTCTTGTTTCGGTAGAGCACCCAAGCCGCGCTGATGCCGATCGCCATCGCCCCAAACGCAAGACCCGAGGCAAGATTGACGATGTACATTTGCTCGGGAACCGGCTGGCCAGCGACCGACGCCTCCATCCAGTGCCCCCACCAGCTGTAGTCGCTGAGGTGCGTCCCGATGATCGGCACTACATGCGGAAGCCCCAAGAAGCCCACAGTGAGCGCTCCAACGCCTAGCACCACCAGCGGAATCGTCATGGCCGGCGGAGACTCGTGCGGATGCGCGTCGTACGGGTGGTCGCCCGACTGGTCGGCGCTTCGGTACTCGCCCGTGAACGTCAGAAAGTAGAGCCGGAACATGTAAAAGGCGGTCATCACGGCCGCAAGCGTCAACCCAATCAGAGTGAACCAGCCGACCGATGTCATGAGCATGTCGTCGGGACGGAAGATCTGGGCAGCCGCGCCAAGGAGAATCTCATCCTTGGAAAAGAACCCGCTGGTGAGGGGGAAGCCCGCAATCGCCAGGCAACTCGCCAGGAAGGTCAATCGGGTGATGGGCAATGCCTTCCTGAGACCACCGAGTTTGAAGATGTCGGCATCCCCGTGGGCATGAACCGCGTGCATCACGGAGCCGGCACCTAGGAACAAGCAGGCCTTGAAGAAAGCGTGGGTGAACACGTGAAAGAACCCGGCCGCGAAAGCGCCGACGCCTACCGCCGCGAACATGAAACCCAGCTGGCTCACGGTGGAGTATGCGAGGATCTTCTTCATCTCGCGCTGGACGACCGCAATCGACGCCGCAAGGAGGGCCGTGAGCGTCCCGGTGACGGCGATGATCGACATCGCCACGTCGGACGTGATGAAAAGCGGGGAGAGACGGCAACACAGATACACGCCGGCGGTGACCATGGTGGCGGCGTGAATGAGGGCCGAAACCGGCGTGGGGCCCGCCATCGCGTCGGGAAGCCAAATGTAGAGCGGGATCTGCGCGCTCTTGCCAGTACACCCGAGGAAAAGAAAAACGCAGGCGACGGTGGCGAGGCTCGGCGCGACCCCCAACAGCCAGACCGGGAAATCGGGACGGAACTCACCCGCCATCGCGGCGCTGTTGATGTCGGCAAACTCGAAGGAGCCAGCAACGCCCACCAAGATGAACATCCCGATCAGAACGCCGAAATCGCCTATGCGATTGACGACGAACGCCTTACGGCCGGCCGCAGCATAGTCGCGGTTCTCGAACCAGAAGCCGATCAGCAGGTACGAACAGAGGCCGACGCCCTCCCAACCGACGAACATGACCGGCATGCTGCTTCCGAGCACGAGGATCAACATCGACGCCATGAACAGGTTCAGGAAGCTCATGAACCTCGGGTAGCCCTCGTCATCACCCATGTAGCCGATGCTGTAGAGGTGAATGAGGCCACCAACGCCCGTCACGACGAGAGTCATCACGCCGCTCAGCGAATCCATCACGAAGCGGACGTTGACCGCAACGACGTTGCCGGAGGGTAACTTCAAAGAGAACCACTCGTAAAAGTGATAAACGAGGGTCGCCGTCTCGGACTCGTGGCGGAGACCGTACAGCTCGACGAACGAGACGACGGCGAGCGCGAACGACAGCGCCACGGACCCGACGCCAACGAGGGTGACCAACCCCTTGGCCATGTAGCGCCCGAGTAGGCCGTTGATGATCGCACCTCCCAGAGGGAAGAGGATGATCAAGAGGAGCAAAATCTGCTGGGGGGCTTCTACGTGCATGGGTTCAATACTTCAGCAGGGTCGCGTCGTCGGTATTGAGCGTCTTCGTGACGCGGTAGTACGCGATCAGGATCGCGAGGCCGAGCGCCGCCTCCGCGGCCGCGACCGCGATGACGAAAAAGGCAAACACCTGCCCGTCGTGGTTGCTCGGGTTCACGCGATTGAAAGCAAGCAAGAGCACATTGACCGAGTTGAGCATCAGCTCGATCGACATGAGCTGGATCAGCATGTTGCGGCGAGCAAGGAACCCCGCGGCGCCGACGCCGAACAAGACCGAGGCGAGTGCCAAGTATGTGCCGATGCCCATCTGGTCCTACTCCGTGGGGCTCCGGGCGACGGTAATCGCGCCGATGATGGCGACTAGGAGCGTGATCGAGATCACCTCGAACGGCACCAGCGCTTGCCTGTAGATAGCCATCCCAAGGCCCTCGACCGTCCCGAAACCGTCCGGCACCGCTTCCCAAGGTGCGTCGAAGTAGGCCACCGAGCTCGAGACCGCGAGAAAGACGATGATCGTCGACGCGATGCCCAGCGTCCGGGAGGCGAAGCGCCCCTCGGCCGGCGCAACCTCGGCAGCCGACCCGAGCAACATGATGACGAACACGAACAAAACGACGATGGCGCCCGCGTAGACCAGGAGCTGCAGCGCAGCCAGTAGGTGCGCGTTGAGCGTGAGGAACATGCCGGCAAGCGAAACGATATTAACGAGCAAGCCCATCGCCGCGCGAAGCGGGCGCCGCGCCGAAATCGTGATCAGAGCGCCGATCATCGCGAAGGTCGCCGTCACCACGAACAGGGTTACGCCGGGACCGGTCACGCGACCCCCTCCACCGAGCTGCGCACACTGTCGTCGTGCCGGACGTCGTCGGGCAGTCCGTGGACCGCGGCATCCACGAATTCCTGGCGGAACTTCTGCACCATCCCGAGCATCGGCATCGCCGTGCCATCCGCGAAGGCGCAAATGGTGTTGCCCATCATGTTGTTCGAGATGTCGACCAACAGGTCGACGTCCTCGGGCTTGCCCCGCCCCTTACACAGGTTGTCGAGCACATCGACCAACCAGCCCGTCCCTTCGCGACAAGGAGTGCACTGGCCGCACGATTCGTGCTTGTAGAAGCGCATCAGATTGCGGCACGCCTCGACCATGTTGACGGTGTCATCCATGACGATGGCGCAGCAGGTCCCGAGCATGGTGCCGAGCGCGCGATAGGTGTCGACCCCCATCGGCACGTCTATCTCGCTTTGGCCGTGCCACTTGTGCAGCGGGTGATCTTCGTTTGGTGCCTCTACTTTGCGCTGTGGATCGAGCACCGGCGTCGACGAGCCACCTGGGATCACCGCCTTGAGTGGGCGGCCGCCCAGCATACCCCCTGCGTAGTCGTCGATGAGCTCACGCATCGTGATCCCGACGGGGGCCTCGAAGAGACCCGGGTTCTTCACGTGGCCGCTGACCCCGTAGATGCGCACGCCACCATCCCCTGGGAGCCGGCCGAGCGCGGACCAGGCATCGCCGCCCATCTCGATGATGTCCGGCACGGAGGCAATCGTCTCGACGTTGTTGACGATGGTCGGCATGCCGAACGCGCCTTTGACCGCGGGAAACGGAGGCTTGAGCCGGGGCTCGCCACGCCGTCCTTCGAGCGAGTTGAGTAGGGCGGTCTCCTCGCCGCAGATGTACGCGCCTGCGCCGGCGTGAACGTAAACGTCGATGCAATGGTCGATGCCGAATGGCCGCTCGCCGAGATAGCCCGCCTGCCGCGCTTCCGCGATCGCCTCCTCGAGCCGGTTCACCGAAAACGCCAGCTCCCCTCGCACGTAGATGTAAGCCACGTGCGCGTCGATTGCGAAGCACGAGATGATGGCTCCCTCGATGAGCCTATGAGGGTCCAGATCCATGATGCTACGGTCTTTGAAGGTCCCGGGCTCGCTCTCGTCGGCGTTGATGACGAGGTAGATCTGCTCACCTTCCCCTCGGGTTGAGGAAACCCCACTTCACGCCAGCGGGAAAACCTGCGCCGCCTCGACCGCGAATGTTGGCCTTCTTGACCTCTTCCCGGAGCTCGGCGGGCTTGCGACCCGTCAGCGCTTGCCTAGCCACCTCGTATGCGCCGGCACGCTCCGCGTTGGTGAGCTTCCAGCCCTCTTCGAGGCCGTAGCGGGAGGTTAGCAACGGCTTGCTCATGACTCGTCGCCCGTCGGGTCCGGTGGTGGCCGCGAAGCAACCCGCACGGCCTCCTTACTAGGCGGAGGCGGTGCAGAGGTCACGGCGCCGCCATTGCTACCGCGCGGCGCCCCAAAGCTTGCGAAGGTGGAAAACTCTGCAGCAGCGGCCTCGCCACCCTTCGTTGCATGAGCGTCGAGGATGCGATCCAACTGCTGCACGTCGAGATTTTCGTAATAATAATCGTTGATTTGGACCATGGGCGCCTGCCCGCAGGCAGCCAGACACTCGGCCTTGAGCAAGGTGAATTTGCCATCCGCGCTGGTGTGCCCGGCCCTGCAGCCGAGCTTCTTCTCGAGGTGATCCTGAATCGCCTTACCCCCGCGAAGGTCGCAGGAGAGCGTGCGGCAGACCCAAACGACATTCTCGCCGACGGGTTCGTCGAAGAACATCGTGTAAAACGTCACGACACCCTTGATGACCCCGGTCGAGAGCTCGAGACGCTTCGAGACGTATTCGGCGACTTCAGGGCTAATCCATCCGTTCTGTCGCTGACAAAGCCACAGGACCGGCAAGAGCGCTGCTCGACGCTCGGGATAGCGGGTCAAAATCTCGTCGACCTGTTTTTCGCGTTCCGGCGTAAGGGCAAAAGCCATGGCAGAGCGAGCGGACGCTAGGCCCGTGGGGCTCCCCTGTCAAGGACGACGGAACAGTGATAACGCCCGTTGCTGATGACCGAAGACCGGCCGCAACCGCCAACGCCAACGCCAAATATCGGGGTCTGGGTCGGCCTCGGATGCCTCGGCGTCCTGGTGCTCTCGTGCTGTCTCGTCACCTTTTGGCTGCAGTCGTACGGCTTGCGCTTCGTGATGGGCCAGGGAGACGGAACCAAGATCTGGTTCTCGCGCATCATTCTCATCGGTGCCCTCGAAGGGACACGAAAGACCTGCAACGACGGGGCGGTCAGTGAAGACTCCCTCCCCTGGTTCCACTCACGCTTGGCCCCGGAGGCCCGCAACCGCGCTTGCTCGCTCGACGAAGCCACGCTTCAGGCCCTCACCTCGCCGGACCAAACCTGGGCGATTCCACTCATTCAAACCGATCGCGCGGAGCTTGGCAGGCGTTTTGGCATGGACCCCGCCTTGTGCTTCGAGCACTCCGCAGGCGACATGAAGGTCGTCGGATGCTTCGACGCCGAGGGTGGGCCCGACTCGACTCCGTATCAGATCATTGATCTGACGCTGGGTCCCCAGTGACCTCCACCGGGGTGCGCCGATAGGCAACGGTCAACCCCGCGCTGCCCGGATAGTCCCTGGGGCGAAGCTGCACCAGCACGCACGGCTCAGACCCCTCATCGGTCACACAATTGGCCAACCCGGTGAATGTGCGCTGCTGACGCAAGCCGTACCACCTGAGACCGACGGGCAACTCGCGTTCACGCGGATGCCGCATGATCGACGTGGACCCATCCTTTTCGAGAAAAACAATCTCCCCTTGAAGCACGTTTGGGTTCTCCGAGAAGGCATAGTCGAGCATCCGCCAGAACACCGCCTCGCCGTGCTCCAGCAGCTCGTCTGTGACTTCCACCCTGTCGGCACGCATCCGTTGCAGGAGTGGCTTGAGATTGGGCGGAAGCGACTCCTCGTCACCGTTCATGGCCGCAACGAGGAGGCGCTGTCGCCGGACATCGGCGCGCAACTCGAGGAGGCTCGAGGCCCGCAATCGCAGTTCACCGAAGTTCTCGATGTAGGGCTGCGCGGCACGGACGGCCTCGGCCTTGGCGGTACAACCAGCCAGTGCCACGAGTGCCAGTACCTGGGCGCAAAGACCGACCCCCCGAAGACCATGGCCCATGGCCGCTACAGTAGTCGACGAGCCAGGCAACCCCAACTAAAGTCGGACCGATGGCGCTCATCGAATTTCGAGGGGTCAAGAAGGCCTTTGGTGCGAAGGTGGTGTATCGAGACCTGAACCTCGAAATCCACGAGCACGAGGTGCTGACGATCATTGGCGGCTCCGGTCAGGGCAAGAGCGTCCTTCTCAAGATGCTGATCGGGCTGCTCGACGTCGATGGCGGCAGCATTTGCTTCGACGGCCAGGAAATTTCGGGAATGACGGAGGCGCAGTGGTCCCCCGTCCGCCGGCGGGTGGCGATGCTGTTCCAGGCCGGCGCGCTTTTCGACTCGCTCAACACCAAGGAGAACGTCGCGTACGGTCTCCGCGAACAGCTCGACATGACCGAGACACAGATCTCCGAGCGCGTCCGCGAGTCGCTGACCTACGTGGGGCTCCCTGGCACCGAAGAAATCACGCCCACGGACTTGTCCGCCGGCATGAAGAAGCGGGTCTCGCTGGCGAGGGCCCTTGCGATCCGGCCGGAGGTCCTGCTCTACGACGAGCCGACGACCGGGCTCGATCCGATCAACGTCACCCGCATCGCCGATCTAATTCAGTATCTGAACGAAACCATCGACGTGACCTCGATCGTAGTGACGCACGACATGGATACCGCCCTGGCCATCAGCGACCGCATCGCCATGATCCACGAAGGTTTCGTGATCTTCTCCGGGACGCCGGACGAGCTCCGGAACGCGGACAACCCGCAAGTCCGTGACTTCCTCGAAGGCAACGCTCCGGTCGACGAGGACACCGAAACTCTGCTAAGGAGTGCTGGGTAGGGGGCTGGGCAACAGATGAAGACGACCGCCGGTACTCGCCTTCGCGTTGGCATTTTTGTAGTGGTCGCCCTGGTGATCGGCACGAGCATCGCCTTTGCGATCGGCGCTCAGGAAAACATCTTCGCCTCGAAGACGACCTACTACGCGGTCTTCGAAGATGTCGGCGGTCTGCAGAAGGGCAACACCGTTCGGGTGGCCGGCGTGAACGTCGGCTCGGTGAGCGAGGTCGTCATAGGCGAGTCCGGTCGAATCGAGGTCTACTTCCGCGTCATCGACGATGCCACCCACTTGATTCGCGGCGAGCTGGGCGTTGACGTCGACGGCGTGGAACCGAAACCGAGCTTTGCCGCGATCGGGAGTAAAGGCCTCCTCGGAGACCGCATCATCGAGATCGGGGTCGGTTCCGATGAGTACCCCGAATGGGATCCAGACGAGCCCATCCCGCCCTCGGTCGGTGGCGGCATCATGGCCTTGGCCGAGCGCACGTTGATCGAGGCCGAGGGGACGGCGCACAACCTACGGCTCGCCACCGACCCCTTCGCCGACCAAGAGTTTTCGGAAGACCTCAAGGAAACCGCGCGGAATCTAGCCAAAGCGACTGGCATGATCGCAAGCGGGGACGGGACCATCGGGCGCCTGATGCACGACGCCGAGCTTGGGCGCGACGTGAAGGGCGCTGTGAAAGAGCTGCGCGCCGCTGGCAAGCAAGTGGCGGCGCTCGGAAAGAACCTCAATCAAATCACCGAGGACATCCAGACGAACGACGGCACGGCACACGCATTGATCTACGGGACCGAAGGCACCGAGGCGATTCGGAACATCCGCGACACCTTTGCCCAACTCAATACCATCCTGACCGACGTCCGCGAGGGTGACGGCGCCGTCAATCAACTGATCTACGGCGAACTGGGCGATTCGTTCATGGACAACCTGCAGAACGCCAGCGACGACATCGCCTTCCTCACCAAAGAGGCACGCGAGGGCAAGGGTACTATCGGCGCACTACTGACCGACCCGTCGATCTACGAGGACATCAAGCGATTGGTTGGCGACCTCGAGCGCAACGACATCCTTCGGGCGCTGGTGCGCTACTCGATCCGGCGCGACGAGCCTCGCGAGCCCGTCGAGGTGACCGAAGAGTAAGGCGATGCGCGCATATCTCGATCTCCTGCGGAAGGTGCTGGACGAAGGCGTCGCGCGTGAAGACAGGACCGGCACCGGCACGCGAAGCCTCTTCGGCTATCAAATGCGTGCCGATCTTCGTGAGGGCTTTCCCCTTCTCACCACCAAGAAGGTGCATCTCAAGTCGATCATCCACGAGCTGCTCTGGTTCGTGCGCGGGCAAACCCACGTCAGCCATCTTCAAGAAGTGGGCGTCTCGATTTGGGACGAATGGGCCACTAACGAACAGACAGCGCGCTTCGGGCGAAACGAAGGCGACCTCGGTCCGGTGTACGGGCATCAGTGGCGCAACTTCGGCGCAACCGAACGCGAGGACGGATCGTACGAGCGCGACGGTTTCGACCAGCTCACGCGCGTCCTAGATGAAATCCGCGACAACCCCCAAAGCCGCCGGCTGATCATCTCGGGGTGGAACCCCTCAGAAGCCGAACGCGTCGCCCTGCCCCCTTGCCACACCTTGTTTCAGTTTTATGTCAGCGAGGGTCGCCTGAGCTGTCAGTTGTACCAGCGCAGTGCCGACGTCTTTTTGGGAGTCCCTTTCAACATCGCGAGCTACGCGCTGCTGACCATGATGATCGCCTCCGTGTCCGGCCTGGAACCGGGCGACTTCGTTCACACGTTCGGTGACGTGCACCTCTACAGCAACCACGTCGACCAAGCGCGGCTACAACTCTCGCGTCAGCCCCGCCCACTCCCAACCATGTTCATCGACCCATCGGTCGACAACCTCTTCGACTTCCGGCACGAGCACTTCCAACTCAAAGACTACCTCCCATACCCCCGCATCAAAGCCCCGGTGGCGGTGTGACCAACCCTCAGCCACCTCCAGCCCCGCTTGCGTTGATCGTGGCGGTGGCCCGAAACGGCGTGATCGGCAGGGCCGGCGCACTCCCTTGGCACGTCTCCGAAGACCTCAAGCACTTCAAACAAACCACCCAGGGCCACTCCATCATCATGGGCCGCAAGACCCACGACTCGATCGGCCGCCCACTTCCGAAACGCCGCAACATCGTGGTCACCCGGCAAACGGGCACCCGTTTCGCCGGCTGTGAAACGGCAAGCAGCATCGGCGAAGCGATCGCCCTCGCAAGAACGACTGACGACTGCCCGTTCATCATCGGCGGCGCAAGCTTGTACGAAGAGGCACTACCCATCGCGACCGAGCTTCATCTGACGACGATCGATGAGGACGTGGAAGGGGACACCTATTTTCCCAACGACTTGTCCGAGTTCGTGGAGGTGGAGAGTCGCGAGGGCGAGACTCCGGGGATCACCTTCAAACTCCTCCGCCGCCGCTAAGCCGCGAAACGCGGATCGCGGCCTGCGGTTAGCGCGACTGGATCAGTTGTTTCATGACGACATATGCTCTTTGCCCTTGGGAATCTTCGGCAAACAGAGCCGCTACTTTGCCGGTCGCCTTGGGAGCCTGCTTGCTCCCCGGCGCCTTCGGTACGCCGGCGCCATTTGGCTGCGCGGCTAGATGCCGTTCGAGCTCTTCCTCGCGGAACGGCTCGGGATCGCCTTCCGCCCGAGGTTGTTCTGCGACGAGGTCGGGAGTGATCCCTTCAGCTTGAATGGAGCGGCCCGACGGGGTGTAGTAGCGGTAGGTCGTGAGTTTGAGGGCGCTGCCTCCTGGAAGCTCGAAGACGTTCTGCACGCTGCCTTTGCCGAAGGATCGCACGCCGACCAGGACCGCGCGTGCATGGTCGCGCAGCGCACCCGCGACGATCTCCGAAGCGCTCGCGGTGTTCTCGTTGATCAGCACGACGACGGGCCATTTCGGGCGCGTCCCCGCTCGCCGCGCCGAGTACTCACTGATCTTTTCACCGCCCCGGCCTCGCGTACTCACGATGACCCCGGACGCAAGAAGCTCGTCGCTGACCCACACCGCTTCGTGGAGCAACCCGCCGCCGTTGTCCCGGAGATCGATCAGCAAGCCGGTTACGCCGCCCCGCTTGCGACGCTTCATCACCGCCTGGTCGAGGGCGTGGCTGAACAAACGGGCGGTCCCGTCCTGAAACGCTTTGATCCGCACGTAGATGATCCCGTCGTCCAAGAGCGCCGCCTCGATGGGGTCGACATCGATGAACGCCCGCGTGAGCGTGCGCTCGAGTGCTTTTTCCTGCCCCTTTCGCCGCACGGTCACCTCGACGGTCGTCCCAGGCTCGCCGCGAATGCGCCGAACGGCGTCGTACAGTCGAACGTCGCGAGCCTCCTCACCGTCAATGCTCAGGAAGCGGTCACCGGGTTGCAGACCCGCCTTCGCCGCGGGTCCTCCCTCGAAAACCGAAAGAATCGTCAACCAGCCATCGCGTGCCGAAACCTCGACGCCGACCCCGGCGAATCGTCCCTCCGCGTCGCTCTTGAGAATCTCGTACTCTTCGGGATCCAGGAACACGCTGTGCGGATCGAGCGAATCTGCGAGCCCCCGAATGGCGCCGTAGACGAGGCTCTCCTGATCGACCGGCTCGACGTAGCTCAGTTCGATATACGCAAGCGCCCGTGCGAAGATCGCCAGCGGCTCGAACGGACTGCGGCGCGCGGGAGCCTTCGAGGCCATGGCCGCAACGAACACCAGAGCAAGCGTGCCAACGAGGACCAGGCGGAGTCGTTTGCTGCCAGATTTCTGATGGAACATGGCGTTTAGACCTTTGTCATTGACACTGCATCTATCCCTGGGTAGGACCACCAGATAGTTGAACGGCGCGCGATCGCCAGCTGGCACTGCGTCCCCATGGAGGATTACTTACGATGTCAACGACTGATAAGCGCAAGCAAAGCCTGTACTTCCCCGAGTCGATGCTACACGACATCAAGCACGAGTCAGCAAGGTTGGATCGCTCACTCTCGTGGATCGTCCAGCGCTGTGTGAAAATCGCCCTTCCCGAGATTCGCAAGCTACCCTCCGTCAACGACATCCCGGATAGCCCCGAAGACACCGACAAGAAGTAAGCGCCCGACGCGTGCAATACGAGCGCGAAGGCTTTGTCGACGCGGCGGATGGCACCCGCCTTTTCTACGAAGAGCTCGGGGGAGGTGCGCCCCCTGTCGTTCTCGTCGATGGAATCGGCTGTGACGGCTTTGCCTGGCGTTATCTGGCGCCCCGTCTCGCAGAGCACCATCGCGTCCTGCACGGGCATTTTCGCGGCCACGGGCGAAGCGGGCCTCCGCTCGACCGCGATCGCCTGTCGATCGAAGATCTCGCACGCGATCTTCGCAAGGTCTGCGACGAGCGTGACGTCGCGAGGCCCGTCATCGCGGCGCACTCCATGGGCGTCCAAGTAGCCCTCGAATACTATCGGCAGAACCCCGAAGGGGTCGCTGCGTTAGTCCTCATGTGCGGGACTTTCGGCCGCATCACAAGCACGTTTCACGGGACCGATCTGCTCGACCAGGTCCTGCCTGGCCTCATTCGAGGATCGCGCATGTTCCCGGGCATCGCGCGCGCGGTTTGGGGGCGCGTCCCTGCGGCGATGGCGTTTCGCGTCGCTTGCGCGGGTCGGGAGCTCGACGGCGAGCGAATCCGAGAGGAAGACTTTCAACGCTACTGGGAGCACGCCGCACTGATGGACCCCGATGTGTTTCTGCGCATGCTGAAGGGTGCAGGGCAGCACGACGCACGGGGTTTCCTCCCGGAGATCGACGTCCCTACATTGGTCGTGGCGGCCGAGCACGACACGTTCACGCCGATGGCGCTGGCCGAAGAAATGGCCGCGGCGATCCCGAACGCAGAGCTCGAGGTAATCGAAGAGGCAAGCCATGCGGCTCCGGTCGAGCAACCGGATCGCATCGCTGAACGGGTCGAAGACTTCCTGTCCTCGCGGCTAGGGCTCACCCGGGCGCCGGTTTAGTATTCGGCGCGGAAAAGCTGCTGCCCCATCAATACGAAGGTGCCCTGGGGGACGTAGGACTCGTTCGACACCCGGACGAACGTCCCGTTAGAGCTCCCCACGTCGGTGAGAAACACATGGCCCACCTCGGAGTTGACGCGGCAATGGAGGCCGGAGACGTAACCGTCTTCAGGAAAGACGACGTCGCCACGCTCGCGGCCCAGGTGGATGCCCTGAGGCGGGATCGGAAAGCTGTTGCCGGTGGTCTCGCGGCCGATCATCAGCGAAATGCGGCCCAGGTAGCCTCGGTGGGGACTGCCCATGTGCTGGGTGCCATCGTCGGCTGGGTCCGGTGCAACTGGCGCCTCGAAGCGCAGGATCTCCTGTCCGACGCGGAAGATGCTCCCATCGAAGAGCTCGATCGGAACCTCGGGTTCAATCCGAATGTAGACTCCGTTGAGGCTCTCCATATCTTTGACGACGAGCTGGTCGCCCTCGAAACGGAACTCCGCGTGCTCGGGCGAGAGATACGCGTCGTTGGCGAAGATGCCGCCCGTAGCCCTACCGATCAGGGAGCCTTCCGCAGGCAAAGGAAACGATTCGCCTTCGGAACCGTCGGGCTGGATGAGCACTAGCCGCGCGCGTGCCGCAGCGGGCTGTGGAGCCTCGGCGACGGCTGGTGCCGAAACACGCTCGGCCGGCGCATCGCCAAGCGGTGCACCCGAGGCCTCCGCGTGCAGGTCGTCGCCGCATACATGACAGAAGCGGAAGTTCTCGGGAACCTGCGCACCGCAGTGCGGGCACGGGGACGTTTCCTCGCCAAGCGGTGCGAGCTCGGGCGGCAGCGGGTCCTGCACGGCCACCGGCTTCGATCGTGCGGGTTGCGCCGGGCTCGGATCCAGTTCCAACTGTGGCGCCGATGCCAGTGCCTCGGCGCGGCCCCCTTGAGTCTGAGGGGCCTGCGGAGCCTGAGGGGCGTCGGTAGTCCGGCCGGGTGTCGGCACCCCACCCGGAGGTGTAGGCACCGAAAAAGACCGTGGCTTGGTGGACTCCCGCGGGAGCTCCGCGCCGCAACCAAGACAGAACTTGTAGTGGTCCTGGTTGTCCTTGCTGCATCGGGAACAGACGATCACGCCGTCACCTCCACTCGGAGCAGGTTCCTACCCAAAAACAGATAGTCTCCGTGGCTCAGCTCCCGTTCGCCTCGAATGCGAACGTAAGTTCCGTTCTGGGAGTTCTCGTCAACCAACTCGAGGGATTCCCCCGACATTTCGACCCGGGCATGCCGGGGCGACATGTGAACGTCGTCCGGAAAATTGATGTCGCACTCCTCGCGGCCGATCTGGAGCGACTGCTCGTGGGCGCAGCAGACGATGCCGTCCATCCCACCTTCGAGGACCTGCGTGACGCGGAACGCGCTTGGACGCCTCGGCGAGGCATAGAAATGCGTCTGGTCCGGTTCGGGACCCGAGGTGTCCTTCGGCGTCGCATCGATACGGAACAATTGTTGGCCGCACATGAAATGGTCGCCGATCTGAATCGGTGAAGCCCCCCGAATTCTGATGTACACGCCGTTCAGACTGCCCTCGTCCCGCACGACGAGCTTCTCACCGCGGTAGAGAAAGTTCGCGTGCGAAGGGCTGAGCCAGTTGTCGCTCGGAAACGGGATCTGGTCAGCCTCGCGACCCGCGACGTGTTCGGTGGCCTGAAGAAGGTAGCTGAGCCCCTCGCCCATGGCTTCGTCACCACGGACGACGATGAGACGGGCCTTGCCCGGCATCTGCAACGCGCCGAAAAAGCGGGTCTCGAGCGTCTGCGCCTCGGTGGGCACGCCCGCCCCACACGCCCCGCAGAACTTGTGTCCGGACGGAACCGCGCTTGCGCACTCCGTGCAGACGTAATTGCGAGCTTGCTCCATGCCCTCGTTCCCCTCTTGATCGGGAGTTGTAGGCCATCGAATCACCCCTAGTCAATCCGTGCGCGCCTTTGCAATCCTCTGGGCGAGGCGCCTTTGCTTGTCCCGGCGCTGCGACTACCCTCTCGCCGATGGAGCTCCTCGCAGGCGCATTGTTGGAGCGGCCCCCCGGGGCGAAGTACACGGCGGAGCTTCGGTTCGCGGAGCTGGCCCCCCAAAGTCCCCTTCCGAAGCCCGGAACGCTGGCCAAGTGGCGGCAAAAGCTTCCCGAGGGGTTCGAGCTGGCCCTGCGCGCGCCCGACACGTGCTGGCAATCCCCTGCCGGCCCGCTGCGACCCAGCAGTGAGCTCGACGCGGGTCTAACGTGGCTCTCCGCCGCCGCGGACGCCCTGCAGGCATCGATGATCGTCGTCGCCACAGGCCGCGAGGTGACGACCGGTGCACGGGACCGGGAGCGGTTGCGCGAGTACTTCGGCCGGCTTCCACGGGTCGAGGGCCAAATCATCACCTGGAGGCCAGCCGGCCTGTGGGAGCCTGAAACCGTGCAAGCGATGGCCAGAGAGCTCTCGGTCGTCGGCGGGTTTGACGCGATCGACGACCCAGCCCCAGACGCGGACGTCTTGTACTCGTCCCTGATCGCGGAGGGATTCCGACGTTCCTTTTCGCACGCACTGCTGCTCGACGTGCTCGACAAGCTCAACGCCTCCGGTGCATCGCGCGCATTCGTCACGCTCGAGTCGGGACATTCGTTTCGCGAAGCCCGGTTGCTCCAAGCGCTATCCGAAGGGGGAGTGTGAGCCTGTGGAAGGCGAAGATCGCGCGCGTTGATCAACCCGAGCCTGGGCTCCTGAGTCTGTCGTTCCGGGCAGACGGCCGCAATGACGTTCTGATTCTCGTGACGCTCCCGGGCACCCTCGGGCTCGGCGTGGTCGATGAACGGCTACGCGGAGCAACCGCTAGCCCCGCCGTGTCCCAGCTTCGGCGCCATGTTGAAGGCGCTTGGATCAACGCCGTGGAACGAAGCCAGAGAGCGCTTCGACTGTCGCTCACGCGCGGTGACCAAGAACGCTTCTTGGTCGCCGCGCCCAGCAAGCCCTACGGGGCGTGGTGGCTTTGTGAGGCAGACGGCTCGATCCTGGTGCGGGCGCCCGGTGCGCCGCAGTCCGTGCCGGTGGAAGAGGAGCACCTACAACCGGCGACCTTAGACGAGCTGCGTTCGGCGGGAGCATCGGTTCTCGATGCCCACCAATCGATGCGCAGAGATCAACTCGAGCGGCTTCTCGCAAGGCACATCAAGCGACTCTCGAAGAAGCGCGACGCGATACTCGGAGACCTCGAACGTGCAGCAACGGCCGAAGATCTGCATGAACAAGCAAGCCTCATTCTGGCTCATATCGCGGAAATTCCAGCGAATGCGGCGTATTTCGAAACGGTGGGCTGGGGCGAAGAGGCTCGGTCAATTCGGATCGAGCTCGAGCCACGAAAGAGCCCAATCGACCTCGCGCAGGAGCTCTTCAAGAAGAGCAAGCGCCTCAAGCGCGGCTTGGATGTGGCGCCCGAGCGCCTCGTCACAGTCAACAAAGAGATCGACAGGCTCGTTCGAACGCGCGACGAGCTCGGTGAGGCATCTCCACGCGAGCTGGCGACGCAACTCGAAGCGCTTGGTGTGTCGATCACGGCACCCAAGGAAGCAGCACGAAAGCGACGACAGGCTGGCACACGTCTTCCCTATCGGGAGTTCGTAGCCATCGACGGGTCGTCAGTGTTGGTGGGCCGTGGTGCGGCGGACAACGACCGCCTGACCCTTCGCGTCGCGCGACCGCACGATCTGTGGCTGCACGCGCGCGGCGTGACGGCCGCCCATGTCGTCGTTCGGCTCGCGAAAGGAAAGTCCTGCTCGGCAGAGGCGCTCGTCGATGCGGCCACACTGGCGGCACACTTCAGCGACCTCCGTGGAGAGACCGTTGTCGACGTGCTCTACACACCGCGGCGGTTCGTGCACAAGCGCAAAGGCAGCCCCATCGGTTCGGTCACCCTCGGAACGGAAAAGGTGATCGCCGTGCGCGTGGAGCCCAGCCGCGTCGCGAGACTGCTCGAGGGCGAAAAAAGGGCTTCTTAAATGGCCAACGCCCCAACCAAACAGCCGGGGCGTTAGCGGACGAGCACCCCCCTCGAAAGACAGAGGGATCGTCACGACAGACTGCGCGAAGGCCCATAAAAACCAGGGCCTTAGGCCAGGGGCCACCATAGCTGGTGACCCCCTGGTCGACCGGAAAGTCGACCGCCTAGAAGGTTATTTCTTCTTGCGAGCCGTGCGCTTCTTGGTTGCGCGCTTCTTAGTGGCCTTCTTGCGCTTCTTGGTTGCGCGCTTCTTAGTTGCGCGCTTCTTGGTTGCGCGCTTCTTAGTTGCGCGCTTTTTGGTTGTGCGCTTCTTAGTTGCGCGCTTTTTGGTTGTGCGCTTCTTAGCCGCACGCTTCTTTGCTGGCCGCTTCTTCGCGGCCTTCTTTGTTCGTCGTTTCTTTGCAGTCGCCATTTCGACCTCCTCCAAGGTGGGTCAATTTTGCAGGTGCACGTACCGTATTGTCACGTCACTTCACGTGTCAAGCGGAAGCGCACATGAATTATACATAACTTTGCTCTATTTGAGAGAAAAACTTTGCAATGTCGGCCTTCAACAGTTTGTAATCGTTGATAAACGTATGTTTATCAGACCACGTTGAAAAGCTGAAGAAAGTTCGTACGAGTGCGACGTCGCAGAAGATCGAAACGGGATTTAGAAGATCGGCGATGCTCTCTACGCGTGCCTGACCTCGTTGACCGCAGCGCGCTCTAGGATTACATTTGGCCCCAGCTGGGGCGCGACCCGCCTCCACCGAAATGGCGGGGGCGCGCGAAGTGCGACACTGAGGCCGGAAATAAACACTTTGCAGCGCCAGTTCAACCAATACGCCCGTTCATGAGGCGTAGTGGAACCTTTTTGACGAGATAAGGAGTCCCGATGCAACCGGGAACATACGAGTTCAAAGTTGGCGATAAGGCCATCTACCCGAAACAGGGCGTGACCGAGGTCGTTTCCATCGAGGAACGGAAAATCGGCACAGCTACGATGGAATTCTACGTACTCAAGCCACTGGATGCGAAGAACAACGACCGGATCCGGGTGGCGGTCGCGCAGGCCAAGAAGGTGGGGCTAAGGCCCCCAATCTCCGAAAGCGACATCAAGGAGATCTTCGCCCTGCTCGCGGAGCAACCCGTCGTTTTCGACAACCAGACGTGGAACCGCCGGTATCGCGGTTTCATGGACAAGATCAAGACCGGCTCGGTGTTCGACGTGGCCGAGGTCATGCGCGATCTCTATCGGCTCCAGGTCGCCAAGTCTCTGTCCTTCGGCGAGAAGAAAATGCTGGAGACTGCACGCAATCTGGTCGTAAAGGAGATCGCCGTCGCGCGCTCCAGGAGCGAAGAGAGCACGCAGGCCGAGATCGAGCAGATCTTCGAGAAGAACTAGATCTTCAGTGGCAAACAACACACTTCTGATCAACGTCGACATCGGAGAGACGCGGGTTGGTCTCATTGCGGAGGGAGTACTCCGCGAGCTCTACGTCGAGCGGCGTCATCATCGATCGCCGGTGGGCAATATCTACCTCGGTCGCGTGACGCGCGTGCTGCCCGGCATGCAGGCCGCCTTCATCGACGTTGGGCTCGACCGTGCGGCCTTTCTTCACGTGGAGGACCTCCAAGCGGAGCCGGGAACCGAAGAGGAAGGCGACGGGAACGACAAACGTAGCGCTTCTGGTGGGAACTCGAGGGGGCGGCGGAACCGGGTATCCAGAAAGACCCCTATCCGCGACCTGTTGAATGAGGGGCAGCAGCTCATGGTGCAGGTTTCCAAGGGGCCGATCGGCACCAAAGGCGCTCGGGTCACGAGCCACGTGGCTCTCCCGGGTCGCTACGTGGTGTTCATGCCAACGGTCGATCACGTTGGCGTCTCGAAGCGAATCGGCAATGACCGCGAGAGGCGGCGGCTCAAGGAGGTCATCGATTCGGTGAAGCCTCCACATGGCGGCGTGGTCGTACGAACGCTCGCTCAGGGGCTAACCAAGAAGAAACTCAAAGCCGACATCGGCTATCTGGTGCAGCTGTGGGAACAGACCCAAAAGGCACTCGAGGCGGCCAAGAAGGCTCCCACGCTGGTGCACGAGGAGCCGGACCTCGTGATTCAGTCCGCGCGGGACCTCTTTACCGAGGACGTCAGCGAGATCGTCGTAGACGATCGCGACGAATATCAGCGCCTCAAGGAGTTCTTGACCCTCTTCCTGCCAGAGCGCGCCAACGACCTCCAGCTGTATGAAGGCGACGAGCCGTTGTTCGATGAGTACGGAATCGAAGAAGAGATCACTCGCGCACTGTCTCGTAAGGTACAGCTCCCGTCGGGCGGGCACCTCGTGATCGACCAGGCGGAGGCGTTGACGGCCATCGACGTCAACACCGGACGATTCACCGGCAAGGGACGTGACGTCGAGCAAACGATCTTGCAAACCAACCTCGAGGCGGTCCGCGAGATCGCCTATCAGCTCTTGTTCCGAAACATCGGCGGCCTGATCGTGCTCGACTTCATCGACATGGAGCGGCATGCCCATCGGGAAAAAGTCTTCAAGGCGTTTCTCGCCGCCCTCAAGACGGACAAGGCCAGGACGACGGCGATTCGGATCAGTGAGTTGGGTCTCGTCGAGATGACTCGGAAACGGACGCGGCAGTCACTCGGACGAACGTTATACGAGCCCTGCTTCTTCTGCGACGGGACGGGGCTCCTTCAGTCGAAGGAGACGGTGTGCCACGAGATTTTCCGGCAGATGCGGCGCGAGCGGGACTCACTGCCCGGCTACAAAATCGTCATCAGCGCGCATCCGGCCGTCTGCGACATGCTCGAACGCGAAGAAAAGGCCTCGGTCGTAGAGGCATCTCAGCGCTTCCAACGGCGTATCGAACTAAAGCCGAGAAACGACTATCATCTGGAGCAGTTCGACCTGACGGGAGTCTGACGTTCCGATGAGCAACGACGACGGCCAACGCATCGAGAAGCGGGTTACGATCAACAAGGAGTTCGAATCGTTCGACGCGTTCGTTCACGAGTATGTGACGAACGTCTCCCGATCCGGCGTATTCATCCGCTCGAAGGAGCCCCTCCCGGTCGGGACCGAGGTCGACCTCACGTTCACCGTGATTATGGACAACATCGAAACAATCGAAGGTGTAGGGCAGGTGGTTCGCGTGCAGGATGACCCGCCTGGGATGGGCGTCGCGTTCACCAAGTTGGCGAAGTACTCTGAGGACCTGCTAACACAGCTCCTCACCCTCCACCCCTCCGATTCGTGAGGCGCTACTTGCTGACCAGGTAGCCTTTTTCGAGCAGGGCTACGACGACTTCGGCGACCTCGGGGTCGGGTTTGCCGCTGTGGTTCATCATGTCGACGAGGGTAGCGTGGTCGAGCGCGAGCTGGATGACGTCGAGCTCCTCGGGCGTCGCGTCGCGAAGGGGCTTGTCCATTGGCGAGGCGACGGAAACGGTGGACTGCAAGGACGGGAGCGCGTCGCCGAGGCGCGTCATCTCGTCGAGTTGGCGCATGCCCTCCATCAGGAGGCCTTCGATGCTGCTCTGGATCTCTGTCGGGAACGCGCGCTCCACTTTGGGAAGCAGGTCGAAGGTGCCCTTGTCCCAGACGAGCACGCGATAGAAGGCCTTCTCCGGCGGCACCGACTCGTCGCCGTTCACGACAGCGAACTGCACCAGGCCGTCTTCGAGATAGATCGAGCCGACGTCGTTCTCCGTCGTGATCTGTAAGACGCCCGTCTTCTTGGAAACGGAGAACAGTTGAAGGAGATCTGGAAGCGGTATCTCGGCGATGGAGCCGGTCATGGTGCTCGCCGCCGACGGACGCGCGCTCGAGGCCGCTTCGTCCATCTTGGCTTTGGCATCTTGTACCGACGCGGACCCATCCGAAGCGACCACTTTGATGATGCTCGTGCCGATCAGGATGCGATCGCCCTCGGCCAACTTGGTCCGAGTGATCTTCTCGCCGTTGACGAAGCTCCCGTTTGTGGAGCCGAGATCCTCCAAGAAGATATCCCCGCCCTCGACAGAAATCTTGGCGTGACGCCTCGAAACCATGTCCTCGACGAGGACCATCTCGAGCTCGCTGGAGCGCCCGATGACGATCTCCCCGTCCTCAGGGAGAGGGAATTCCCCGCCCTGATACTTCCCAGAGATGAAACGCAGGGCCAGCGGCAACGCTAGACCTTCGATCACCAATTCCCCTCGCTCAGACCCCATTGTAACGAAACCCCACCTTCAACCAGAGTTAAGGCTAGGAGCAGGCAGTGCAAGCGGTCAAGCCTTTGGCCCGCCAACGAGGGTGAACAGACGGCTATGGGTTGCGAGAAGCCCCGTGTTAGAAGCTCAAGGATGGTCCGCACGGCGGCTGCGATGGCTTGTCTCGTGGGGCTTTTGGGGGCGATTCAGGCAGAAGCACAGACCAAGGACCTCTCGAGGCGCTGGCGAACCGTCCGGAGCGAGCATTTCGAGGTCAACTACCCGGAACCCTTGGCCCTGGTGGCCAGGCGGGTCCTAGCCATCGCCGAAACGGCCAACGCGAAGCTGGCGCCCCTCCTCGGCCACCGGCCCAAGAAGCGCGTCCAGATCGTCCTGACCGATGATGTCGACGCCGCCAACGGGAACGCCAACCCGCTGCACTACAACGTGATTCGGCTCTTCGTGAGCGCGCCAGCTGATCTCTCCGTGCTCGGGGACTTCGACGATTGGCTCACGGTTCTGGTCACTCACGAGCACAGCCACATCTTGCACCTCGACAACATCGGTGGCCTGCCAGCGGTCATCAACAAAATCCTCGGCAAGGTCTGGGCGCCCAACATCCTTCAGCCGCGATGGATCATCGAGGGGATCGCAACGTACTTGGAGTCTGCGGAGACGGCCGGTGGGCGGCTGCGATCCACGCAGTTCGAGATGTACATGCGCATGGCTGTCCTCGAAGACAACATCCTTCACTTCGACACGCTCAACAACGGAACGGACTATTGGCCACACGGCGACGTTTGGTACCTATACGGCTCGCGCTTCATCAACTGGCTCGTCCGAGAGTACGGTGAAGACCTGATCCACGAAATGGCGAAGTGGTACGGGAGCCGCGCCATTCCGTTCAGCATCAACCGGATGAGCAAGCGACTGACCGGGAAGACATTCGACGAGCTCTATGCGCTTTGGATTGCCGACATGCGCCGCCACTACGGCGAGGTCGACGCGGAGGTTCGCGCGGAGGGCACGACGAACGCGCGTCGCCTCACGTTCCACGGGGAAACGGTTCGCGGCTTGCGCTTCGCCGACGAACGTCGGCTGCTGTACTACGTGCAGGACGGCCACAACGACCCGCAGATCCGGGAGCTCGATCTGGCGAACGGCGACGCGGTCGAGCGCATCGTGAGGAGCGCCGGCGAAAGCTATCCCACGGTAGACCCCAAGGGGCGGATCTATTTCGAGTCGTTCGACGCCTACAAAGCCAACGTTTACAGCTACTACGATCTTTTTACGCTCGACGCGCGCGGCCAGTGGGGTCGCAAACGCCTGACCCGAGGCCTTCGAGCGCGCTACCCCGACATTTCGCCGAGTGGTCGCGCGATCACGTACGTCCGGAATGACGCGAGCACCCAGAGCCTGTGGATCGCGAGCCTCGACGACATCGAGGGAACCCAGGAGCAAGTGGTTCGAAGCGAGCGGTTCGAGCAAGTGTACACGCCGCGCTTCTCGCCGGACGGGACGAAGGTCGCGTACAGCGCCTGGCGCAAGGGAGGCTATCGCGACATCGAAGTGATCGAGCTCGTCACCCGTAGAATCACGCGCGTGACGCACGACCGCGCGATGGACACGGGGCCCGCTTGGTCGCCCGACGGCACCTTGCTTTACTTCTCGAGCGACCGCACCGGCATCGCCAACATCCATGCCTGGGAGCCGCTAACCGACGAGGTGTCGCAGATCACCAATCTCGTCTCTGGCGCCTACACCCCTGCGCCCTCCCCGGACGGCAAGCGCCTCGCCTACATCGGGTACACGAGCCGCGGGTACGACATCTATTTGCTCGACCTCGACGCCAACACCGGCCGGCCAGCTTCGCCCTACGTGGACAACCGGCCACCCCCAAGCGAGGCCGACGCGCTCATCGCCGATCTCTCTACTCGCTACGTAGGCGCAAGAACACTGTACCCGCGATTCTGGGGTATCGACCTCGAGGAGGATGCGTTCGGACGCCAGCTCGGGATCTTCACCCGCGGTGAGGACGCCGCTCAGTTCCACAGCTTCTTTGCGCGCCTGGGAGTCAGTCTGACCGAAGGCTACATCAACGCCGACCTCCAATACACGTTGCGACGGCTGCCACCCGACCTGTCGGTCTCGTTCTTCCGACGGGTGACCCCTCGAAACGGCTTCGTCGTCAACGGCCGCCGCCGCCCCTATGTCGAAGACGCATACGGCGGCCGAATCGGCGTTTCCCAAGTGATACCGCGCTCGTTTCACTCCAACCGAGTGAGCGCGAGCTACGGAGTCACCTGGACGCGCTCTTTGTCGACATTCAACGGAACGCTCAATCCGAACTATCCGCCACCGATCATTCCGGCCACCGGCCTGAACGCCGACATTGGGTTGTCATGGAGCTACAACGACGCACGGCGGCAGATCTACGACTACACCGCGTCGGAGGGGCGCTCTTTGGGGGCGGGGGTGTCCTTCGCGCACCCGGGGATCGGCAGCCAGTTCAAGAGCATTCGGACGTCCTGGTTCGTTCGACGGTTCATCGAAATGCCCTGGGCCCAGCACCACGTGCTCGCTCTTCGGTACGGCGGGGGCGTCGGCGAAGACAGCCGGGGAGAGCGCGGCATGTTCGCCCTCGGCGGCTTCCCGGACACCTCGCTGATCGAGCAGCTCCTCAACTTCGAACAGCTCGGGGGCGTGGCGCTGCGCGGCTACCCGGCGTTCTCGATCGTCGGCGACCGTTTTCACCTGCTTCAAACCGAGTACCGGTTCCCGTTGACGCGCGTGCTGCGAGGCCCGAGCACAGTACCCGTATTCTTCGACCGAATGTACGGCCTGGTCTTCTTCGACTACGGCGACGCCTACTTCGGGCCACTCGATTTGAATGATTTCCGCAAGGGCACGGGCGCCGAAATCCTAATGGACTTCACCCTTGCATACACGCAGCCGTACTCGCTTCGTCTCGGCTTTGCGTATGGCTTCGACCGGGGCGGGGGGGCGCAGTTCTACGTGAATTTCGGGAGGCCTTTCTAGAGGCCCTTCACACCTCGAGGATGTCCGTTTCTTTCTTGCCGACGATCTCGTCGACCCTGCTGGTGCCGACTTTGACCTTCTCTTCGAACTCTTTACGAGCGCGATCGGCGTCGTCTTCGCCGACTTCGCCTTCCTTTTGAAGACTGTCGATCATGTCCTTGGCCTCATGCCGCGCCTTGCGAATCGCGACCTTGCACTCTTCACCCGATTTGCGAGCCAGCTTGACCAAGTCTTTGCGGCGCTCTTCGGTGAGAGGGGGCATTGGGATACGAATGATCTCGCCATCGTTGGACGGATTGAGGCCCAATTGCGCTTCCATGATCGCCTTTTCGATGGGCTGCATCTGAGTTCGATCGAACGGCTTGAGGACGATCATGCGTGCCTCGGGCACCGAGATCGACGCGAGCTGGTTGAGCGGAGTGGGCGTGCCGTAGTAGTCGATCCGAAGGCCATCGAGGATGCCCGGATTGGCGCGACCGGCGCGAATCTTGGAGAGATCGCGCTTGAGCGACTCGTGCGCCTTGCCTATCGCCCCGCCCAACTCTTCCAGTGTTTCAGCAAGCATCGGTTTCCTCGAATCGAGCGGAGATCAACCCTCCGCGGTCACTAGGCTACCGACGTCTTCGCCCATGACAACCCTTTTTATGTTGCCGGGCTCAGTCAGCTTGAATACACGGATGGGCAGGTCATTGTCGCGACACAACGCCACCGCGGTCGCATCCATCACTCCGACGCGGTCCATCAGGAACCGATCGTAGCTCATTCGTCGCACCATCTTGGCATCGTCGTGACGGACCGGGTCCTTGTCGTAGATGCCTTCGACCTTGGTAGCCTTGCACAACGCGTCCGCGTGAATCTCCATCGCGCGAAGAGCCGCCGCCGTGTCGGTCGAGAAGTACGGGTTACCCGTGCCGGCCACGAAAATCACCACCCGGCCCTTCTCCAAATGGCGAACGGCCCGCCTCCGGATATAGGGCTCGCACACTGCCTTGATTTCGAGCGCGCTCATGATCCGGGTGTCGACCCCGGCCTTCTCGAGCCCATCCTGGAGCGCGATGCCGTTCACGACGGTGGCCAACATGCCCATGTGGTCGGCCGCCGTGCGGTCCATGCCGGTGGCGCTTCCCTTGAGGCCACGGAAAATGTTGCCACCTCCAATGACGAGCCCGATCTGACATCCACTTGCGTGGACTTCGGCCAGCTCCTCGCTAATGGCTTTTACGGTGTTCGGCTCGATGCTCGCTCCAGCGGAACCACCGGAAAGCACCTCGCCCGAGAGCTTGAGCAATACCCGTGTGAGCTTGGCCCCGTTCGTCATGACTCAAGAGCCTTGTAGCGCTTCAGCCACCTCTGCCGCCAGATCCGTCTTCTTTTTCTCGATCCCTTCGCCGAGCTCGTACCGGGAGAAGCGGCGAATGTTGATTTTCTCGCCGAGTTTCACCGTGAGCGCTTCGAGGAGCTGACGCGTCGTCTTGTCGTCATGCATGATCGACGTCTGGTCGAGCAGGCAGACGCCTTTCTTCCACTTGGCGAGCTTGCCCTCGATGATCTTGTCGATGGCGGCGGCCGGCTTTTCCTTGCCGGTGGCCTTGGCCTCTTCGTCGAGCTGGCCACGAAAGACCGCCGTGCGAGAAAGGATCTCGCTTTCCGGGATATCGTCCTCACTGACGAAAAGCGGGTTCTCGGCGGCCACCTGCATGGCGGTCTCCTCGACGAATTGCTGGAAGTCCTCACCGCGCGACACGAAATCGGTCTGGCAGTTGACCTCGAGGAGGACGCCCACCCGGCCCGCGCCATGGATGTATGCATGGACGAGGCCGTCGCCTGCAATGGCGCCAGCCTTCTTCGCGACCTTGCTCAGACCCTTCTTCTGAATGATCTCGATCGCCTTGTCCTCGTCGCCTGCGGTCTCGCGAAGCGCGTCACGGCACGCCATCATGCCGGCGCCGGTGCGGGCGCGAAGCGACTTGACCATGGATGCGCTCACGTCCGCCATCATGCTTTCCCTTCGGGAGTTGCGGGCGCCGGGCCGCGCTTGCGAGCGAACTCGACGTGCACGCCGTCGCCCGAAGCGGGAGCCTCGGCACCTTCATGCTGCAGGAAGTCCCGCCGCTGCTGGCTGCCTTCAATGCACGCATCGGCGATGCGGGAGGAGATCAGCTTGATGGAGCGAATCGCGTCGTCGTTGCCAGGGATCACGAAGTCGATGAGGTCGGGATCGCAGTTGGTGTCCGTGAGCGCGACAATCGGGATGTGGAGCTTGCGCGCCTCATTGACGGCGATGTGCTCGTTGTGCGGGTCGATGATGAAGAGCGCCGACGGGAGACCGTTCATCATCTTGATGCCACCAAGATACTTCTCCAGCTTCTCGCCCTCGCGACGAATCGACAGTCCTTCCTTCTTTCGCAGGGAATCGATGGTGCCATCCTCTATCTGCTGCTCGATATTGCGGAGCCGATCGATGCCGCCCTTCATGGTGCGGTAGTTGGTCAGCGTGCCGCCGAGCCAACGGCCCGTGGCGAAGTACTGACCCGCACGCTCGGCTTCTTCGCGGACCACCTCTGCTGCCTGACGCTTGGTCCCGACGAAGAGCACGTGGCCGCCGCGTCCAACGGTATCGGCGATGAACGCGTAGGCGCGCTTGAAAAGCTCTGCGGTCTGGTCGAGATCGATGATGTGAATCCCGTTGCGGGCGCCGTAGATATAGGGGCGCATCCGTGGGTTCCAGCGCTTGGTCTGATGACCAAAGTGCACGCCGGCGTCGATGAGGGCCCGGAGGCCGATCGGTAGGTCACCCGACGCGACATCGGGGCTGCCCAGGGCCGCCAACTCGGGCGCTTCCTGGATCTCTTGGGTAGTTTCGACCATTGCTCATTTCTCCTTTCGGTTGAACTGCCCCCTCCCCAGACGAACAACCCCGAAGGGGCACCGGAACGTCTGATCGAGCTGAGAGAGGTGAATGATTTCGGAGGCCCGAGGGGTCCCCGGCTTCTGACGAAGCGGCGGGGCTATACCATGTGGGCCGGGGGGTGCCAGGCGGAGACCCGTCGGTGTCAGTGCCAGCGTCAGTGTCAATGCCAGCGTCAGTGTCAGTGCCAGCGTCAGTGAATTACCGCTTCAATTCCGACCAGATGGGCGGGTTGACCGCCCCTGGATCCGAAGCTCCTAGTTCGCTGGCGACCTCGAAAACCTTCGCCGTCGCCTCCAACCCCTCCCACAAATGCGGAGCCCAAGGCGCCTCCTCCGACCGGGCGGCACCTAGCTTTGCCGCCCGTGTGGCCGGATCCCGCTCATCTGCGAGCGAATCCTCCGGCAGCTCGTCATAGTAGCTTCGGAAGTCCGTCGTCGGGGCGAGCACTGCGCGAAGGCCGTACTTGCGGGTCAACCATGCCTGCAACCGCAGACACGCGTGCTCCCGTACCACGTGCCGCTCACTCTCATTGTCGAGACCGAAGTCCGGGACCCCGAAACTCTCGGCCCCTTCGATCAACGAGTGACACAGCTCGTGAAGGACCATTTGTGCAAGGCAGTCGTCGGGGTCGAGCGTGCTCGAGGCGCCGATTGTCATGACGCCCTTCCCGTCCGTCGATGCGTAGACTTCGGCGGAGCGTGTGACTCTGAAGCCGATGCGGTCCGCCACCGTCAGCCAAATCGCATCGAGAGGGTCCAGGTACGTGTGCTGAGGCTTTCGTTCCACTTCAAAGCAGTCGGCGAAAACGGTAGAAGAAGTTGTCTAGCATCCGCTCGTGCAGTGGGCGACACCTCCATTCGTCGTAGGAAACGGGCTTAGCGTGCTCGAGGTCCTCGTTGAAGCGATCTTGCATAGCGCCCGCAACAGCAGCATCCTCGACCGCCGCAGTGACCTCGAGATTGAAGCGCAGAGATCGGGAGTCGAGATTGTAGGTGCCGACGGTGCACCAGCGGCCGTCGATCACCGCGGTCTTGGAGTGGAGAATCGAACCCTGCCACTCGTAGAGTTGGATCCCCGCCTCCAGGAGTCGCCCGTAGAGCTTGCGGGCGGCGTGCCGGACCGCGGGGACGTCGCTCTTCCCGGGGACGATCACGCGAACCTCCGCACCGCGCTCGACGGCCTGCGCGAGGACGCGGCGGATTCGCCCGTCGGGGACGAAGTAGCTGTTGGCAATGTAGACCGACCGCCGTGCGCTCTCTATTCGGCGGAGGTACGCCTGTCGGATCGCGCGACGCTCGCGGAAGTAGTGGTTGGCTAAGACGCGAACCCGGCTGCCCTGGCCATCGCCTGTGTCGATGGGCGGTGGGAATCGATGCCTCACCAGGGCCTGCGGCTCGACGATGCGAAGCCAACCGTAGTCGAAGATGTCGCACATCTGCTCGACCGCTGGCCCCTCGATTCGGATTGTGTCGTCTCGCCAGCCTCCCCCGCCAGCACTCACAGGCGCCCATTCATCGCCTAGGTTCACTCCGCCGGTGAAGCCAACTTGCCGGTCGACGACCAGCAGCTTGCGATGATCACGATTGTTGACGACGCCGATACGGAACCGCGAGCGCCATGGTGCGATGGGGTTGTACTCCTCAACCTCGCAACCCGCGTCCCGGAGACTTGCAAACATCCGGCGGTCGCTTTGGATGCTCCCGACGGCATCGTAGATCACGCGGACCCTTACGCCAGCGTCCGCTTTGACAATGAGCGCTTCGGCGAACTGACGGCCCACCGCGTCTGAAGCGAACCAGTACATTTCGAGGAGGATCTCGCGCTTCGCCTCGGCGATGGCCTCCAACATGGCCGGGAACGCCTGCTCGCCGTCGTGCAGCAAGGTCACGCGATTGCCCGAAACCAACGCCTCGAACCCGGAGGTCGAGTCGAAAATTTTGCGCAGCTGCTCGAATGCGTCTCGTGGCGGACCTGGCTTCACTACCCTTGCTTCTCCTGTGTTATCGTCAGTCCCGATGAAAGCCGCACCTTGTCCGATTTGCAAGAAGACGCTTCCCAAACGCGCCAAGAACTTCCCGTTCTGCTCGGCGCGCTGCGAGCTAGTCGACGCCGGCAACTGGTTCGAAGGCACGTATCGGGTTGAAGCGGACCTTTCCGCTTCCACATGGGGAGAGAGCTGATGAAGTACCTCGTCTTTTTGGTTGGCACCGCGTTGTTGTTCTCATCCGCCGCGTTCGCCCAAGAGGGAAAGCTCCGTCGGGACGGTCTCCGAGGGGATCGCCCACGAAGGAGGCTGCTCCTTCCGAACCGGCTGCTGCCCCAGAGGAAGAGAACCGAAGCGTGTACTACAAGAAGGTACAAGGCTGGCTCTGGATGGAGGGCTTCGTGGGTCCGAGCGCGTATGACCCGGACCAATTCACTTCGCTCAGCCTGTCAGGTGGTACCCAGAATGCGCCGAAGCTAAACGGCCCCGAGTATGGTTTCGCTGCGGGTGTCGGTCTTGGGGGTTTCTATCTTGGCGCCTTCTATCGACAAGCGAACTACACCGAATACAAGCTCATGAAGGTCGGCCTGGACATGCAGGGGATCTTCCGGTTCGTCCCGTACGTGCACCCGATGATTCGGATCGATTTGTTCTACAGCCGAACATTCGCGGGCAACCCCTACGGCTCTGAGCAGTGCGGACGTCGACGGAGGCGGCTTCACGCTCGGCGCGGGGCCTGCGCATTCCCGATCATCCGCTGGATGTCGTTTTCCGCGACGTTCGATTGGTCGATGATCGGCTTGGCGATTCGAACGCCTACCGAGAGCTCGGCAGTGGTGGGCCAACAGCTAGGCGCCACGTTCTCCCTCACCTTCCACTTCATCGGTGTTCGGAAAAACTAGCGCTGGCTGGCTTCGTGCACGTGGTCGACCAGGGCGCGCGCCTGGGCGGGCGTGGCCTGCGGCATGATGCCGTGACCTAGATTGAAGATGTGGCCCGGGCGGCCCGCTGCGCTGTGGAGGACCTCGGAAGCGCGAGCGCACATCACGTCGGTGGATGCAAGAAGGGCCGCGGGGTCCATGTTGCCCTGCAGAGCAACACCATCGCCGAGCACCGACCAGGCATCGTCGAGTGAGATGCGCCAATCGATCCCGATCACGTCGCCACCGGCTTCCTTGATTGCCGGATAGAGCTCCGGGTTGCCGGTGCCGAAATGGATCGCCGGCGTGCCCTTGGGGAGCTTGTCGAAGATCGCCTTGCTGTGCGGCATGACGTATCGCCGGTAGTCGGACGGCGACAGGCAACCGACCCAGCTGTCGAAGAGCTGCACGGCTTGTGCGCCCGCATCGATCTGCGCGATGAGGTAGTCGGCGATCGCATTCGAGAGCCTGGCCATGAGCGAGTTCCACAAACCTTCGTCGCCGTACATGAGCTTCTTGGTCTCGAAGTAGTTCTTCGAGCCGCCGCCCTCGATCGCGTAAGACGCCAACGTGAACGGCGCGCCAGCAAACCCGATGAGCGGAACGTCGAGCTCGGGACGCGTGGTGCGAATCGCGTCCATCACGTACGAGAGCGAGCCTGCCGCATCGATGCGCTCCGGAATCGCGTCCACCTGCGCGGCCGTGCGAATCGGGTTCAAGATCTTCGGTCCGTGGTCGTCGGTGAACTCGAAACCGATTTGAAGGGGCTCCAGGATCAACAGAATGTCGGCGAAGATAATCCCCGCATCGACCCCGAGCTGATCGACCGCCCGAACCGTCACCTCGCAGGCGAGCTCCGGCGTCTTACAAAGCTCAATGAAGCTCACCCGCTCGCGCAGCGCCCGATACTCGGGCTGATAGCGCCCCGCCTGCCGCATGATCCAAACCGGCGTGTAAGAAGTCGGCTCCCGCCGACAAGCGTCCAAGAACACACTCATGTGCGCAGGTGTAGCATGGTTAGCCGCACCCCTACATGGCGATGGGGGGGTCGGTGGGGACGTTTTTTACTAGGGCGCGTGTTTCGGCGAGCAGGAAAATCGAGCCGGCGACGACGACGAGACCGTTTGGACCCGCCGCGCGTTTGGCGCGGGCGACGGCGTCGCGGATGCTCCGGGCGACGGTTCCTTGGCGGATCTTGGCAAGCCGCTCGGGCCGCTCGGATCGGGCGAGCTCCGGGGCCGCATAAATGCGGCGGTCCACTCGTCCATCGAAGGCGGCGAGCATTCCGCGGTGATCCTTGTCTTGCATGGCGCCAAACAAGAGAACGACTCGACCCGGAAACTCGAGGTCGTCGAGGTACCGCGCAAGCGTGTCGCAACCCGTGGCATTGTGCGCAGCGTCGAACAGAAACGCCGGTTGCCCGCGATGCCATTCGAGGCGTCCGGGCCACCTCGCGCGCTTCAACCCTGAGCGGACGTGTGCGTCGGAGACTTTGAAATCACGTTCCTGCAGCTCGACCAAGGTTGCCAGCACGCAGGCAGCGTTGTCGCCTTGGTAGTCTCCGCGGAGCCCGAGACGGAGCTTGGACCACTGCCGCTCACCGACACGTACCGACAGGGAACGACCATCCCAGGCGCTTTCGAAATCCCGATCGATCCACCGAAGGGGGGCCCCGACGGCACTCGCGCGCATGCTGATCGCGCGCCTCGCGCTCTTGCCCCGCGCGCCCACGACGCACGGTACGCCAGGCTTGAGGACGCCCGCTTTCTCCCTCGCGATCTTGGCCAGCGTGTCGCCAAGGATACGTTGATGCTCGAGGCTAATATTCGTGATCACAGAGACCTCCGGCGTCACGATGTTGGTCGAGTCGAGCCGGCCCCCGAGCCCCACTTCGAGAACCACGATGTCGCAGCGAGCGTCGCGAAACGCTTCGAACGCGAGCATCGTCGTGTACTCGAAAAATGAGAGGGGCGGCAAACGTGTGTCGGCGCGCAGTTCCTCGATGCGATTCGCCGCCTCTCGTTCGGAAATCGGCCGACCACCGATACGCACACGCTCGACATATCGCTGTAGATGCGGCGAGGCGAACTGCCCCGTCCGGTAGCCTGCCGCTCGCATGACGGACTCGACCATCGTCGCGACACTGCCCTTCCCGTTCGTCCCTGCGACATGGACGAAGCGCGTCGCGCGCTCGGGATGGCCGCGAAGTTCTGCCGCCTCGGCAATGCGATCGAGGCCGAGTTTGATGCCGCGCGACTCCAGGCCGTAAAGCCAACGAAGCGCTTCGCGGTACCGAGTCACCCTGACAGGTACTCGACCAGGCGAGAGATGTTGGCTCGCATGTCTTGCCGCGTGGAGATCATATCGATCATGCCGTGCTCGAGTAGGAACTCTGCGCGCTGGAAACCTTCGGGGAGCTTCTGGCGAATCGTGTCCTCGATCACGCGTGGCCCGGCAAAGCCGATCAGTGCCCGCGGTTCCGCGATGTTGACGTCACCCTGGAGCGCAAAGCTCGCAGCCACTCCACCGGTGGTCGGGTTGAGTAACACGCTGATGAACGGCGCACCCGCATCGCGCAGCTTGCCTCGCGCGGCAACGGTCTTGGCCATCTGCATCAACGAGAGCGAGCCTTCCTGCATCCGAGCCCCGCCCGAGCAGGAAAGCAACACGACCGGCTGCTCATGCTCCGCACCGCGCTCCATCATCCGCGTGACGACCTCACCCACCACCGAGCCCATGGAGCCGCCCATGAAGCGAAAGACGAAGACGCCAAGCTGCACGGCGCGGCCATCGATACGGGCGGTCCCGGCCAGAATGGCATCGTTGACCCCTGTCGATGTGCGAGCGGCTTCAACGCGGTCCGGATAAGCCTTCGAGTCGATGAACTCGAGCGGATCACGCGCGCTCAATTCGGTGTCGAGCGCGGTCCAGCTTCCATCGTCAGCAAGAAGGGCGATCCATTGCTCCGCCGTCAAATGGAAGTGAAAGCCGCAGGCGGGGCAGACTTCGAGGTTGCGCTCGAAGTCATCTTTCCTCACCGCGTCGCCGCACGCATCACATTTGCGGAAGAGCCCCTCGCCGAGGGTCTTCTTCTCGGAGGCGTCGACTCCTGCCTTGGTCTTGGCGAACTCGGCCACGGCAAGTGGCTAGCATGAAGCCGAAACCGGAGCGACCCGTGGGCGTGCCTCGCACAGCGTCAGCGCGGGGCTCCCGCAACGATTGCGGAAAGATGCCGCCCCGTGCTCCCGTGCTCACGCCGGTGCGAAAAAAAGTGCGCGGCATCGGCGTGCGTGCACGCGCCCACGTCATCGATCGCATCCTCCGCAACACCGGCATCTCTGAGTTGAAGTCGTATCAACGCGGCGAGGTCACCATGGGGCATTGCCCGGGCGCGTTGGACGACGGCACGGCCCTTCGAGGCGCGCTCCATCTCTCGAGCGACTTCTTCACCGATCTCGAACGCCTCGACGCGGATGTGCGGACCGATCGCCACGACGAGGCCGGCCGCATCGTGCCCAAGCGCTTGGATGGCGCGTGAAACGATGCCCGCGACGGCGCCGCGCCAGCCTGCGTGTATGGCACCGACATCACCGCTCGATGGATGCCCGATCAAAACGGGCACGCAGTCGGCCGTGCGAGCGGCGATCGCGAAGCCTTCCGTGCGCGCGATGAGCGCATCGCCTTCCATGTCTGCAATAGTTTCGGCAGCGCTGGATGCTGAGATCTCGCGCACGTCGGTCCCATGCACTTGCCGTTGCTCGAAGAGGCGATCGCCGCTGATCCCGAGGTTCTTCACAAAACGTGTGCGGTTTTCGCGAACCGCGTCGTCCGCGTCGCCTAGATGAAACCCGAGGTTGAGCGAGTCGTAGGGAGCGAGGCTGACCCCACCCGCGCGTGTTGCAAACGCATGAACGAACCCATATCGATCCAGAAGGGTGGAATGCAAGGCACACACACTGTGGTTCCTAGCATGGCGTGATTGCGCGAGCCGCCGCGCCACGCTAAGGAGGCCGTCCTCAAGCCCGGGCAGGGAGTTGGTTCATGTATCGATTTCCTTCCAAGGAATGGACAGAGGCGCTCAGAGTCGCGCTCAACAACGACCGCGGGTATCGCGAGGCGGGTAAGCCTTGGACGTTTGGTTCAGTCGCCATGATCGTCCGATCTGATCCGGCAAATGGGCTCGAACGGGACGCAGGAATGGTCCTCGACGTTCATCAAGGCGAGTGCCGCGGTGCCAGCTTTGTGGAAGGAGTCGATGACTCGGTAGAGGCGGAGTTCGTGATCGTCGCATCCTACGCATGCTGGAAAGAAGTGATCGAACGCAAGCTCGATCCGATCAGGGGCATGATGGAGGGC
>PVMK01121902.1_pt1 | contig 58359 bp, 61 predicted proteins | sample 1853481 | NCBI WGS metagenome assembly PVMK01 (sample SAMN08533507, study PRJNA380276) | Marine sediment metagenome, whole genome shotgun sequencing project.
TGGCGACGCCCTTCGGGGCCTACGGCCTGCCCGGCACTCGGCGTTGCGCTTTCTTGACTTAACCCGTTATGCCTGCAAAAGCGCGTCTTGATTGCCGGGCAGGCCGTAGGCCAGAAGTTCAGCACAAAGATTCACTCAATTGATCAGAGCTGCCCTAACGCTTCACGACTTCAGAGATTCGTATGCAGGAAACCATTGTCATTGCCGGCGCCGGCCACGCGGCCGGTCAGGTCGTCGCAACTCTCAAACAGAAAAAATTCGCTGGCAAGATCGTGCTTATCGGCGATGAACCCTATTTGCCCTATCAGCGTCCGCCGCTTTCCAAGAAGTTCCTGGCTGGCGAGTTTCCTGCGGAGCGCCTGGCGTTCAAACCTGCAAGCTTTTACGACGACCCACAAATTGACGTGCGGCTTGATACCCGTATTGATGCTGTCGATCCCGTTGCCCATACGCTGCAGATCGACAGCGGTGCTTCAATTGGCTATGACAAATTAATTCTGGCGCTCGGAACCCGGGCACGACGATTGTCACTTGACGGCGCGGACCTTGCTGGCGTGCATTATTTACGAAGCATTCAGGATGTCGTCGGTATTCGTGCTGAGCTCGAGGCAAAAGGTCGACTTGTGATAATCGGGGCCGGCTATATAGGCCTGGAAGTCGCCGCTGTTTCTCGACAGCTGGGCATCAGTGTGACCGTTGTCGAAATGGCTGATCGAGTGATGAGCCGAGTTGTGTCGCCACAGGTGTCCGATTTTTATCAACGGGAACACGCATCGCGAGGTGTCGATATCAGGCTGGCGACCGGGCTCGTCGCATTCGGCGGCGTTGATCGCGTCGCCTCAGTCGAGCTGGACGATGGCACATCGATCCCGGCCGAATTCGTCATCGTCGGCGTCGGTGTCATTCCCAATACCGAGCTCGCGGCAGCTGCCGGGCTCACCGTCGACAACGGCATTGTCGTTGACGAACGGTGCCAGACCAGTGATGCCGACATCTATGCCATCGGCGATTGCACGTCTCACCCAAACGCTATTTATGGACGGCGATTGCGTCTGGAATCAGTTCACAATGCGCTGGAACAGGCCAAGACGGCGGCGAGTAATATTTGTGGGCAGAAAATGCACTATTCGCAGGTACCCTGGTTCTGGTCGGATCAATACGATTTGAAGTTGCAGATTTCTGGATTGTCGCAGGGATTTGACCAGGTCGTAATGCGTGGCGACCCCGCGAGCAGGAGCTTTGCCTGCATGTACCTGGCAGCAGGAAAACTGATAGCTGTTGATGCGATCAATTCGCCACGCGATTTCGTACAGTCCAAAGCTTTGATTGCCGCGCAGTCGATCATTGACCCCGAACGACTTGCCGACACCCAAGTCGCGCTGAAAGATCTCGTCTTTTAATACCCATTGCTCAGTCTTGCCACTTCCCGCCCGCTGTGTGTCGAGAGGCGCTACTGTCTATTCGATGTTTGTTGCCGCTTCGACCTCAGGAAATTCAATGGTGAGCGAGCCGGTCATGGCAACCGGGCCTTGCTCAACCGAATAGGCTTTGGCTGACAGGGATTCGACGGCATCGGCAATCAGCCCTTCCATTTCTCCGCTTCCGCCAGTCACTTTGGCAATCCCCAGCGCTCCCGGGCCTGACGTAATATTGCCGTACCAGCTACCTCGCCAGTTGTCGCCCGAGCTCCAGCGCGCCGGTACGACAATTTCATGCAGGTATTGCCAGTGATTCTCCGTTTGCTCAATGAAGAAACTACCCCGCCCCGGTATAATGATGTGCCACACGCTATCAACAAGCACTTTACTACTCAGTAAATTTGTCCGTTCCGAATCCGATGAAAATTTCACGCCCAAAGCGGCGGCCTGACCACGACCATCTGACAGTACAGTCACCATCGCATTCGTACGTCTGATCGGCCGCGCCCAGAGCTGCAGTACTTTCGTCGGGTGCGGGTCTATCTGCGATTCCCCATTGTTCGTGTAAATCAAAGCGTCCTGCGCAACGGCCGAATAGCTAAGACTAAGCACTTTGTTGGCAGTCACCGTCAATGGCGATAGTGAATTTGTCGACGCCAGCGGATTGAAATACCAGAGCAGTAGAAAAAACCCTGCGCCAACAACTGCTCCGACCAACAGTGATATTAAGTATTTCATCAGAGCTCAGCCCGCGCTGCGAATTCCGTTTGCAGTTCTATTCGGCCAGCCGGTGCGTCTTCCAACCCTGACGTATCCGCGACCCAACGTTCTGACACCTGACCTTGCAGGGAACTAAACTCACGAGTGCCACTAAGCAGTTCGCCAACCCGGTGCCCACCCTGTACCGACTCCGGTTGCATTGAGATATACACAGAACCGCGGGCAGGAAGATGCAACACCCATTCGATGATTGAATCGGAATTGTCGCTGCCGGCTGCAATTCGGCTCGCAACGCCGATCACAGTATCCTTCTCGTTGCGAATCTTGAATAGTTCGGCACGGATATCAGAAAATCGTTCGTCATTCGGCCATTCGAGACCAGCCGGAACCGGTGCTTTCTGCTCGGGCGCGCCTGTCATGATCCGGTCCATCGGAATATTGACATGAAATGATTCAGCATTGCCGCCGTTTTGCTCCACGGTGATCATCGATACTTCCCGATGCTGATCAATGACAGGCACAAAATACAATGCTGATGCACATGCCGCGATACCGAGAATAATTCCTGCTATGAAGCTCTTGATCAAAATAGTGTTCCGTCTGGTGACTACATAAAGCCTGCAATTTCGGGCGTTCGGACACAAGTTTAGTTAAATTGCCTTCACGGGCATACCGCACACCGCAATTTTGTGACGGAGCGCACATCCGGCGCCCTGTTTGTGACGCTATTTCACGCATAAAAGCCTGGCTTTGCTGAGATTTTCCGATGCGACTACAATCCATGCTCTCGACCTGAAGGCCCAAGCATGCCGCTAAGCGCAAATTTGCCAATCTGCCTGTTGTCAGGACCTCGAAATGTCTCGACGGCCCTCATGTATAGCTTTGCACAGCGCACGGACATTCGGGTTATCGACGAACCCTTGTACGGCCATTACCTTCGCGTTTCTGGCGCAGATCACCCGGGTGGAGACGAGGTGCTCGCGACCATGAACTGTGACGGCAATGCGGTTATGCGAGCGTTGTTGCAGCGACAAGAGCGCACAAGAACGCGGCGGTTGTTTATCAAGCACATGGCCCATCATCTTATCGATGTTGAACTCGACTTTTTGCTGCAGACAAGTAATGTTTTCTTGATTCGCGACCCCCGCGAAATGCTGCCATCTCTGATTCATCAACTACCTGACGCGCAGCTAGCCGATACCGGCTTGCGATATCAGTGGCAGTTGTACTCCAATCTGACAAGTGCAGGTATTAGCTCGGCAATTCTGGACTCACGTGAACTTCTGCTTGATCCTGTTGGCGTTCTGACATCCCTTTGTGAGCATCTGGGACTGAAGTTTTCTGCCAGCATGTTGCAGTGGCAAGCAGGGCCGCGGACGGAGGATGGAGTATGGGCCCCACACTGGTATAGCGCTGTCCACAAAAGCGTCGGTTTCGAGCCTTACCGGCCCAAAACCGATTTTCCCAGACGATTGGAGCCGCTGTTGGCAAAATGCAAACCATGGTATGACAATCTATTCAACAGCGCGATACGTGCGAATACCGGTGGAGTAACAATGTGAATGTACCTGACCCCCGCAATCTGGATCTGTTGGTCTACGTAGGTGGGGCGCTGGTGGAGCGCGCTGATGCCAAGGTTTCTGTATTCGATAGCGTCGTACAGGGTGGTGATGCTGTGTGGGAAGGGCTGCGTGTATACAAGGGGCGCATCGCTGCCCTTGACGGTCACCTTGAACGGATGCAGCAATCAGCGAAGGCTCTCGCTTTCGAGGTCGTACCGACATCTGAAGAAATCCGCGATGCCATTTTTCAAACCTTGCGGGCCAACGGGATGCAGGATGAGGCGCACATCCGGCTGACGCTGACGCGCGGCGAGAAAACGACCTCCGGAATGAATCCAAAATTCAATCAATCCGGCTGCACCTTAATTGTGCTCGCAGAATGGAAGCCGCCGGTGTACTCGGACCAAGGTATACGGGTCGTGTCAGCATCAACGCGTCGCAACACGCCCGAGTGCCTTGACTCCAAGATTCACCACAACAACCTGCTGAATAACATCCTTGCATCAATCGAGGCGAATGTGGCCGGGGTGGACAGCGCAATCATGCTTGACGTCCATGGCTTCGTAGCAGAAACCAACGACACGAATATTTTTCTTGTCAGCAATGGCATCGTGCGGACACCGCATGCTGATAGCTGTTTACCGGGCCTGACTCGGCGAATGATCCTGGATATTTGTGCTGAACAGGGCATGACCGCTGAAGAGCGAAATATTTCGCTCACCGAAATCTACACAGCCGACGAAGTGTTCACATCAGGGACGATGGGGGAATTGACTCCAGTCCTCGAGGCGGACGGTCGAGTGATCGGTGCAGGAGTAGTCGGTACCGTGACTAAAAAGCTGCAGGCACTGCATCGTGAATACGCGTATCAGCACGGATCGCCGTTGCCCTAGGTTGTTATTCGTCGGCGAAATAGCTTGACAGATACTCATCGAGACTGATGTCATCAGCCGTCTCGATTTCACGTTGACGCTCGATCGACGAGGTGACCTCGCGGCCAAAGTTTTCGGCGGCCTGTTCCTGCAACGGCTCAATCGACGCGAAGTAATCTCGGTGCGAGCGTGCGAAATTCATGCCGAGCTCAAAGAAACTGCAGTCGGCGTCCTGCAATTCCTGCAGCAACCGCGCTGACGGAGTCCTGGCAGGATCCTCAACCAGCGAACGCATGTATTGCACTGACTTGGCGTAGCTATCAGACCCGGAATCACGGTCGATCAGCTCGGCAACACTCGACACCTTGTTCAGTAATTCGTTCGCCCAGTCCGGGACCGATATTTCACTACCGCCACGAATCAATCGGCACGCAGGGTCTCTTCCCTGTCTTGCGGTCTCAGCCTGGTTTCGCGCCGCCTCTGCGATGGATGCTTCATCCAGCGGCGAGCTTTCTTCCAGGAGACAGTAAATCAGGAACGCCTCAACGAAACGCATCGTATTCTGATTGATGCCACAAGGGTCAAAGATATTGATGTCGAGAGAGCGAATCTCCACATATTCAATGCCACCGCGGCGTAACGCGGCGGTTGGTCTCTCGCCCGACATTGCAACACGTTTTGGCCTGACGGAACTGTAGTACTCATTCTCGATCTGCAAATAGCTGGCATTGAGTTGTCGGTACTCACCATCAACTTTGATACGGATTTTTTCGTAATCAGGCGCCGAGCGTCGCGTCGCATTGCTGAGGTCGCGAATATACGCATCGAGACTATTTAGCGAAATGTTCAATTGCGCCTGGTTCTGATTGCTGTAACCGAGATCGCTCATGCGCAAAGAGGTGCCAAAGGGCTCATACGCCGTTTCAGCGTTTAGCGACGGCATCTGCAGCGCCGAATTGTCGCCGAATGACTTACAAAGAGCTGGAGATGCACCAAACAGGTAGAGAACAATCCAGCCAAATCGACGAAAATTACGAACCAGGGCAAGATACTGCTCCGAACGAAAGTCGTCCTCGCCACCGGGCGCGCCAGCGATCTGCTGCAGGACAGGCCAAAATGGTTCAGGTAGCGAGTAGTTAAAGTGTACGCCGGCGATGGTTTGCATTCGACGCCCGTACCGATGCCCGAGCCCCTTTCGGTATATCGTCTTCATTTGTCCCACATTCGATGTGCCATAGTTGGCGATGGGAATCTCCGGGTCGCTCGGAATCCGGCAAGGCATGCTTGCAACCCAAAGTAGTTCATCATCGAGCCGTTCGTAGGAAAACTGGTGGATGTCGCAAACGAAGTGCAGTGTTTCCCAGGTATTCGCGAATGCCGGCGTAACAAATTCAAGCAATGCTTCTGAAAAATCGGTGGTGACGTAACGATTGGTCAGTGCGGATCCGAGGCCAAGAGGATGCGGCCGTTTCGACAGGTAGCCATCCTTGTCTATCCGCAGCGACTCCTTCTCGATCCCTTTTAGCCCGCCTGCGAGTGGGTTTCCTGATATGGCGCTTAATGCGCTCAGGCGCTTGTCGAATCCCTTGCTCAAAATTTATCTCTGGCTCAATGACAGGTATTTCGATGTTTTACCATAAGCGCAGCGAAACCGCGCCATTGTCTGACGGTGTCCGGCGTTTGGCTGGGTTACAATACAGCTTCTTGTACAAGCTACGCACGGTCGCTTTATATGCACGCGCAGGCAATCAAATTCTCTAGGGCAGCTCTGATCAATTCAGTGTTTCTCTGTGCTGACTTCTGGCCTACGGCCTGCCCGGCAATCAAGACGCGCTTTTGCAGGCATAACGGGTTACGTCAAGAAAGCGCAACGCCGAGTGCCGGGCAGGCCGTAGGCCCCGAAGGGCGCCGCCAGATGCACACATCTGCGGTGTTGTGCTGCTTGCCAAGGACCGGGCCATTGGCGGCGAAACACGCCTTGCATCTGCGCTTCTGGCGGCGCAGAGGTTCACTGAATTGATCAGAGCTGCCCTAAGATCGCTAATCGCAATTGTCGTGTTGTTGCTGATCAACCAGCAGGCGCTGGCATTTCGCTGTGGCAGCAAGCTCGTTGTTGACGGGATCGAAGAGCAACGAGTCCTCGAAATCTGCGGCGAGCCGGCATCCATTCGACATCTTGGTTATGCGGTTCGTCCCTACGACATGAGTTCACGGCGGCAGACATTGCCCGGGCTTAGCGTCGATCGTTATCCGACTTATGGTCGATTCAGTCACGAGGTTCTGATAACCGAATATATCTACAACTTCGGGCCTCGAAAACTAATGCGACGACTCGTGTTTGAGGGTGGCATTCTGGTGACGATCGAAACAATGGGTTACGGTTACCTGGAAAATAAGCCCTGATTTCTGCGGCATAGATTTAACAAAAGATACTGAAAAGGTATCATGCCGCCTTTCACCCTGCTTCCATTGTTCTGGAGTGCTAAATGCATGAATGATTCACGCCTGCGAAGACTACGCGACCGAGCACCTGGACCGGCAACACTGATTAGCGAAGGATGCAAGATCAAAGGCCTGATCACCGGTAACGGAGATTTTCTAATCAATGGAGAAATCGACGGTGATTGCGATCTGGGAGGAACTGTAACGTTGGCTGAAGCCGGGCTTTGGACAGGCACAATTCGGGCTGGCAACGTTATTATTTCAGGTCATGTTGAGGGTGATATTGTCGCTGCTAATATGATTGAAATCACTGCAACCGCACGCATTAGAGGTACCGTTAGCGGAGAAGCTATTGCTGTCGCCGAAGGCGCCGTGGTTGAGGGAGTCATGAAAACGACCGGCAGAGCCGACCCCGTTGAGTTCGTAGAGAAACGCGACGCCGAGCAGGCACCAACACCCAGTTGATAAACTGATAAGCCGTATTGCTGCTGCAAAAGCCAACGGCTGAATCGCCCAAAAATAGCCCAATTCGGAAATATGCGCAGCAAAAATCTGGTGTTACACTGAGCATTCGTAAAAATAACGCCGCGCCGGCACGCAGGCTTTGATGGCGCGCTGTGACCTGACGACATATTTTACATTTCTTTCGGTCGGCAATACTTAGAATAGGCGTGCAAGGGGTTCAGAGCCGGTTATCGGCGCCCGACCCTGCAAGACAGGACTGCGACACGAATGATTGGCAGCAGAATACCAAAATATATAATACTTGCGGCGACGCTGGGAGTCGCTGCCGCAATCATCGTGCTATCTATTTCCATCAGCCAGTATCGGTGGTTAGAAAATGCTGCAAAGCACGACGAACTTCTTAAAACCAGTTTCGAACAGGAATCGAAAGCCGAAATCGAGAAGCTCGGCAACCAGACCTATGCAGACTTCGGCGCGTCAGACTCTGCGCTGATGATTGACGCTTTGAATAATGCGCTTGCCTCAAGCCACTCAATTAACGGCCTCAGATTCAAAGCAGACGGTCTCGACACTATTCTGGTCGGGGTTTTTCCGGCTGGCAACCCAGGTAAGCAGACGATCTGGCTCGAAAGCGATCTCCTCGTGAGCTACACGATTGCAAATATTGGCCGGATACAGGGAACACTGACGGGCGCATTTGCGTTGCATCAGCTACAGGCTGAATCGGAGGCATTTGCGGCCGGACTTCTAGCCAGAGAAGTGCAAAACAGACGTGCAAGCTATGTCTGGATAGGAATCGCTACGCTGACGACACTCCTGTTGTGCGGCGCGACCGTATGGCTACTTTTCCACAATCAGTCCATGCGTATTCGGCAGCTTCAGCGGCAAGCCGAGAAATTACGGAATTCTGATTTCGGCGAGCCACTGCCGCAGTCGCAGGGGGACGCTCTGGGTGATCTCGCCGCAGTATTCAACGACATGCGTGATCGGCTGCGGAAGACGACAATTTCACGGGACTACGTCGATAGCCTGCTCGCCGGAATGAATGAGGCAATCATCGTTACTTCAAGCGAGGGTTCAATAAAGCGCGTCAATAGAGCGACCACGCTGCTGCTTGGCTATGAGGAAGATGAACTCATCGGCAACTCGATCGATATCCTGGTTAGCAAGAACAAGACCAGCGCACTGACCGACGGTGGGCCGTCCGGTATGCCAAGAGAATCTTTTTTTGAGAGCAAGTTCGGAGAGTCTATCCCGGTGTCTTATACCTGCTCATTCGTCGATGGTGAAGATGGCAATACAGAGGACCATATTTACGCGGCGCAAAATACCAGCGAAAGGCGGCGCGCCGAACAGCGCATTCGATATCTCGCGCGAATTGATGCCCTGACTAAAGTACCTAACCGTATGCAGTTCCAACACTTGCTACAGCGGTCAATTGCGCGAGCCCGACGCGCGACCAAGCCTCTGTGCCTGTTTTATATCGACATCGATCATTTCAAGGATATCAACGATACGTTCGGTCACCTCGCTGGGGATGCGACGCTCGAAACAGTCACAGAGCGCCTGGCGGCTGCGTTACCGAATGAGTCAATCATTGGGCGGCTTGCAGGCGACGAGTTTGCCGTGATCGTAGATAATCTTGGCCCGGAAGGGGCTGACCTCGCGGCGACGAACAAACTTGCACGCCATATACTCGATCGCCTTGCCGACCCGTTTTTTGTGCAGGGTAATGAGGTTTTCATGACCGCGAGTATGGGCATCGCTTTTTACCCGCAGGACGCGCCAAACGTAATAGATCTGATTCGTAACGCTGACGCGGCGCTGTACCATGCGAAAAAGACCGGCGGCAACGTCTTCTCATATTACTTGCCCGAAATGAATGAGGCGGCCGTCGAGCGCCTGATGACCAAAAGCAGGCTAAAGCGTGCGTTCGAAAGAGACGAACTGCTGGTGCACTACCAACCCAAATACAACCTGGTCACTGGCGAGATTTTTGGAGCCGAGGCATTGGTGCGCTGGGAGCTGCCCGAGCGAGGTCTTATTCTTCCATCCGACTTCATTCCAATTGCCGAAGAAACAAATCTGATTATTGAAATCGGCGAATGGGTTCTCGACAAAGTCTGTGAGGATATTCGAATCTGGCAAAGATCCGTATCGTCCCCGGGTCGCGTTTCCGTCAATCTGTCTTTGAAACAGTTACGGCAAGCCAACTTTATAAATCGCATCAACGCCATATTGCGAGGGCACGAGATTTCACCTACTTCGCTAGAGCTGGAAATCACCGAAACGACACTTATGGAGAATCCGGAGCGTACGATCAATCTCCTCAATCAGTTATATGCACTAGGACTGAACCTCGCAATTGACGACTTCGGCACCGGCTATTCGTCTCTTAGCGCATTGCAACAGTTCCCTATCAGCACACTGAAAATTGACAAATCCTTCGTAAAAGATGTCGCGATTAATCCAGACGACGCAACGATCGTCGGAACTATTGTTCAAATGGGGAGAAATCTGAATATGGATGTGGTGGCAGAGGGCGTTGAGAATGAAGATCAACTCAATTTTCTGCAAAAGCTCGATTGCACCTATGTTCAGGGCATGCTGTTCGGCAACCCTATGAGTTCCGACAACTACCTGGAACTGCTCCTCGCACAGGCAGAAGGAACAAACACGCATCGGGCATTATTCGCCTAGTTACCCCTCGATTGGAATGATGGGATACCATTGAATTCAAGGGGGTTTTTGCCCCGCTTCACTCCGCCGATCCAACATGCTTAAATAGCCAACCACTACCAACCCGGCCATATAGCATTGCACTTCGCCTCATGGCCCTAACAAAAGTCGATCCCATGACCAAAAATATTAAGCTAGCAGCTATTTCAATTCTATTGTTTACCGCTCCCGCGGCATTCGCTTGTGATTATCCTGAGCGCGCCACTTTCCCTGATGGCCAGACGGCGACCAAAGACGAAATGATCGCAGGGCAACAGTCTGTCAAGGCCTACATGGCGGCTATGGAAGAATACCTTGCCTGCATCGCCGCGGATGAAGAGGTTGCAAGTGCGCAATTGGAAGATCCCAGCGAAGAGGTATTGCGACAGCGCGAACAAATGTTGGGCAAAAGGCACAACGCAGCCGTTGAAGAAATGGAAATTGTCGCTGCAGAATTCAACAACGAAGTTCGTGCCTATAAGGCCCAGGCTGAGTAGTCGCTACCAACGAAACTTATTGAAATTCTCTGGGTTCGCCCAGTTGTCCGTATTATTCCATTCTCGAGGTTCATGGAAATCATTCGGATCAAACAGATAAAGACGCCCGTCAATTGACGGGCGTTTTGCTTGCTGCTGTATTTCCTGGAAGCCAAGCGCCAGAAGTTCGCCAGATGTCCAAATTTCGCTGTGCAACAACAACAGAACCCGAGTGCTTGTCAGGTCGCGCAGTTTGGATAGCAGGTGCATGCCATCGGTCTTCGACATACATTCAACCTGATCCACGACAACTGCGATATCCACTCGAATCTCATCGCTAATCTCGGCAGCGCTACCGACGCGCCCAATCTGAATAATGTCGTGATTGCGTGGGAAGTCCTGATTTTCGATTACGGCGCCGACAACTAACACACGCTGTTCAGGTTCAACCAGCTCAAGCTGTCGAAGAAGCTCATCAATATGGTCTAGCGAAAACTGTTTGCTCATTGGCTTACAAGCTGTTGATCTCACTCTTGAGATCGTATTTGTTTTCAGTAACGATGCGCTCAAGCACCCGGATTCGCTCTTCGAGAACTTCAATCTTGGCCAGTGTTTCTTCAAGCTCCGACGAGTCTTCGCCCGACCTCGCGCCGCGCGACTTGATATAGGTTTGGAATGCATTTCCTACAAAGACGATTGCCACAATGCACACCACAAAAAATAGAGAATTATTCATCTATTGATCCCTTAGTCGAATTCAATTATATCAAAGATCCTTGATCTCTCGATCGAGCTGATAACGCGAGGAAGTTACATATTTCTCAAGGCGGGCCAAGCGGCGATCGAGAGCTCTAAATTTTCCCTTAACGTCACGCATGGTCTGCGCAGGTGACGAACGCACTGATTTTCTGAACTCAACATCAGCCGCTGTTCGCTGGCGCTTCGACGACTCAGCCGGGACCAGTATCAACGTACCGATATACGCCAGGATAGTGATGGGCATCGCGAAAAATGCGATAGCTGTCAGTATCCGCGTCACACGCAGATTCAGACCGAAATAGTCCGCCAGACCGGCACATACGCCACCCAGCAATGCTCGGTCAGCGCTGCGCCGGAAGCTGCGATGAGCCATTGATATGGGAGCAGTCATGGATGGCTCCAGTAGTCCGTTCCCCGGCGTCTCCAAAACTCATTCTCAGCATGACGACCGGAGTATATCAGCGGCTTCTCTCTAATTAGCAGCATAGCGCCGACGTAAATTGCCAATGTGAGCCATGAAAACAGGAACAGGCACGCGAGGGCCAGGATTCGAACGACACCCAGGCGAAAGTTAAATCGTTCCGCAATGCCGGCGCAGACACCGAATATCCAGGCGCTTTCCCGATCACGGTAAAAACCACGTAAAGGTCCATAGTCCAGGTCCCAGATACGTCGACTCATAATTCACTCCTCCTGTGTTTTTCCCTCAAGTCCGGCACGTCATCACTCAGAATTCTCTCTAACGTACCCAGACGTTCTGCCAGCCGCTGCGACAAATTCCAGAGGTCTTCGAGCATTTGCTCATCGTCGTTCGAAATCTCACGGGACTGCTTCCATTTGCTGACGTAGTGCAACACGATTAACAGCGGTGCGGGTATAACGAGAAACAGAATAACCGCTATCGTAATCAGTATGCTCAGATCCAACTACTCGGCCTCCGCTTTTTGCGATTGTGCTCCAGCAACCCGTTGTTTGAGCTCGTCGAGCTCTTTCTGCACCGATTCCTCCACCTCCAGGCTTGCGAATTCGTGGTTGAGGTCTTTGGGTAAGCCCAGATCGTATGCCTCAACCCGACCTTCGACCTCATCAATCCGTCTCGTGTACTGCTCGAACCGAATCATCGCGTCATCGATCTTGTAGTCGTGGATTTTCTTTCTCGCTGCCAACCGGCTGCTTGCGGTCTTGTGCCTTGCCAGTAGTGACTTTTGCCTGATTTTGGCGTCCTCAAGCTTCGCTTCCAGCCGGGCAATGTCCTGGTTCAACTTTGCTAGGCCTTCATCGACCGCACTGTAGTCCTGCTTCAACACATCTGAAGCTCCAGCTGCCCTCGACTTTTCAACCAATGCCGCTTTGGCAAGGTCCTCGCGGCCCTTGCGTATTGCCAACTCCGCCTTGCTACCCCATTCAGCCACTTCGCTATCAAAAGAACCGAGCTTGCGATTGAGATCCTTCTTGTCGGCGATCGAACGTGCAGCTGCCGAACGAACCTCAACCAGAGTGTCTTCCATTTCCTGGATCATCAGCCTGATGATTTTCTCCGGATCCTCTGCTTTTTCGAGAATCGCGTTGATATTCGAGTTCACGATGTCGCTAAATCTCGTGAATATGCCCATGGATCTATCCTCTTTTTAGTGAAACCTGTCCAGGTAACTGCAGTAACTGTGCCAACAGCTGCCTTTTAACCATAAGTTGCTAATTTTTAAGGTTTTAGAGAATATTCTTGGCGTAGGTCGAGGTCCTCGAATTTAGTCTAATTAGCTAAATATTGGCTTTTCTTACTAAGTTTTGGCTAAATTGACCCATGGATACAAGCAGACCGACGCAGACAATCATTGGCGAAGCGCCAGTCTTCCTGGAGATGCTGGAGCACGTATCCCGGGCGGCACCTCTGTCAAAACCTGTTTTGGTCGTCGGGGAACGCGGCACCGGGAAAGAGCTTATTGCATCGCGGCTGCATTTCTTGTCTGCGCGATGGGAGCAAGGCGTGGTGAAAGTAAATTGTGCGGCCCTTACCGAATCCATTCTGGAGTCTGAACTCTTTGGCCACGAGGCGGGTGCCTTTACCGGTGCCACGAAGGTGCACATCGGTCACTTCGAGCGCGCTGACGGCGGTACGCTGATTCTTGACGAACTCGCAATGATATCGCTGCGCATGCAGGAGAAGATATTGCGCGCCATTGAATACGGTGAGATTCAGCGCGTCGGTGGTAGCGAGACTTTGCAAGTAAACGTCCGCATTGTTGGATCAACCAGTGCAGACTTGCGCGAACTCGCTGCCGACGGTCGATTTCGAAATGACCTGCTGGATCGATTGGCATTCGATGTCATTACCGTGCCGCCATTGCGAGAACGGCTTGAGGACATATTGCCACTGGCCCACGCGTTTGCTGTGAACATGGCAAGTGAACTTAAGCACACATACTTTCCAGGCTTTGCTTCCCGGGCAACGTCATCGCTGCTGCGGTACAACTGGCCAGGCAATGTCAGAGAATTAAAGAATGCGATCGAACGATCAGTTTACCGTTCAAATGATCCGGAACAGCCGATAGCAAAGATCGCCTTCGATCCATTTGACTCGCCATTTCAGATCGCGCCAGTCGCTGCGCGCAAGTCAGTTGCCCCGAAACGACGTGCACCTTTGCTGCCGGCTGATCTTGGCCAAAGGCTGCTCGACACTGAAAGAGACTTGTTGCAGGCCGCCATGGAAAAGGCGCGCTTCAACCAGAGAATGGCCGCGGAATTTCTTGGCCTCACGTATCACCAGCTGCGCGGAAAGTTGCGCAAGCACAAGATACGTGTCAAAGCGTTCGAATCAGACTAGCGCTGCCCTAACTCTCGTCGCGAAATCGCCGCACGTAAATAGCGGCGCTAACAAATAGCCCACATACGACCATACCGGTCCACAGGCTTGGGCTGGACACGAACTTGCCAAGATTGATGGCACCCATCAAATCAACAGACTCGGCAGCTTTTCTTATATCGCCCTGCTGTAACATTTCAATAATGCCGCCACCATCAAATAACGGCGGCGTAACGGTACGCACGAAGAGCGCATCCCAGAACATTGTGGTTCGACTGGTCATCGCCTCCAGCATCGGCAGAATAAAGATCGGCAGGAATGCGAGAAGTAAGGGCATCCTCTTGGCGAAACCCGAAACGAACAGGAACCAGCCTATAAATGGTGACAACCATAGCGGTATCGCCAGTACGAAAATCGCGCTGGCAACCCAGGAGTCGAGCAAAGAAACTGAGCTCCAGATTAAATGCCCTGCGTCACCACCCTGAATAGCGACCCAGGCGCTAAGGGCCAGAAGCACGACAACATCAGTAATAAACACCAGCAGAAGAGTTATGGCAGGAATCACCAGAAAAGCTGTCAGTAATTTGGATCCAACTGTCTCTGCATCGGTAATTGGCAATGATCGCCAAAACAGGATGCTCTTATCCTTGCGTTCCGCGTACAGCGCGTCAAGACAGTAAAATACCGTTACGATCCACATTGAGAACGTGAATACAATCGTCATCAAGCCGAGCACGACGTCGAATATCAAGGCTCGTTCCAGATCTGACACGTTCGACAGAAATACAATTGTCAGGTTGACGATTCTGTCATGCACGGTTACCTGTATTTGACCCGTTATCGTCATAAGCGTGAGTAACAACGCGATAACCGCAGGCACTACATAGATTGCGCGATGCTCCCATATTTCGCGGCGGACCAGTGCTAGCTGATTACTCATCATGCTGCGGCTCCCTTGATCTTGGCGACGAACAGGTCTGCCACGGACGGCGTGTGCAATTCACCCAACCCCGTCAGCTTTTGCCGGTCAGACGTTTCGAATGTCATAATTTTTTTGCCAAACATGTCGCGCTCGTACATAGGACCCTGGCGACGGGCTGTCTCAGCATCTTCGCCGGATGTGGTCAGTTCCACAAATTTGTCCGGCAACGATTCCATCGATGCGTCCAGCAAGATTCGCCCGTCGTTGATGAACATGATGTCAGTTAGCAGGTTTTCAATTTCCTCGACCTGATGTGTAGTGATCAGGATTGTCCGTTCACCATCAAAATAGTCATTCAGAAGATTACTGTAGAATTCTTTTCGAAAAATGATGTCCAGACCGAGAGTCGGCTCATCGAGGACCAGTAATTTCGCGTCGATCGCGGCGATTATCGATAGATGTAGTTGAGTGACCATACCCTTGGACAACTCGCGTACTCTTGAAGTTTTTCGAATTTTCGTTTTCGCCAGCAAGTCTTCGGCGGTTTTTCTGGAATAGTTCGGGTGTATTGATGCAACGAATTCGAGTAGCTGTGTAACTCGAATCCAGCGTGGAAGTACTGCTACATCCGCGATGAAGCAAATGTGTCGCATCATCTCTTTGCGCTGGCGGAAAGGATCGAATCCCAGCACCGACAGGTCGCCCTCACAGTCCGTAAGGCCGAGCAAGGCTTTCAATAATGTCGTTTTGCCAGCGCCGTTCGGGCCAATAAGGCCCATAATCTTGCCTTTCTGGATATCAAAACTAACGTTATCTACTGCGCGCACGTCGCCATAGCTCTTCGACACACCACGAGCTGTGATCAGGCTAGTCATTCTCATCTCCTGCGTCTGTTGGATTGTGCGCATCCTGCAGCAGTGTGGAGGCATCCAGACGCAGTCTGTTGATCGTCGCGAGAACCTTTGGCCATTCTTTGTCAATGAAGCGTCGTCGCTCGTCTTTCAACAACTGCTCCTGAGCACCTTCATTGACAAACATCCCTCGGCCACGCTTCTTTTCAACCAGACCCTCATCAACGAGTTCCTGGTAACCCTTGAGAACCGTCAGAGGATTCAACCGATACTCAGCTGCGACGTTGCGAACGGAAGGCAGCGTGTCGCCGTCTCGCAAGACACCCTCAAGAATCATGTCAACAACTCGATCACGAAGTTGTCGATAGATCGGCAGGTCTTCACTCCATTTAGGATCCATCGCGATTCCACAGTCGTTTGTGAGTGACATCCGTCGCCAGGTCACGAGAAGATTTGTGCAGTAAAAAAGCGCCGGCCTGTCTACCAGGCCGGCGCAACAATTCCGTCGCTACCATGCTCGTCTGTGTGACGGAAATCGAAAAAAACACGATGGCCAAAGCAGAGTCCGGACTACTTGCCCAGCACTACTATATTGCCTACAACCTCGACGATTGCTTCGGTTGTCTCATGCACCGGCAGTGATTCAGCAACTTCATACAGAACCATATCGATACGCAGCGTAATCGCAGCAGAGCCTGTCTCAAGCAGAGCCGACGTATCTACAACAGGCGCAGATACAGACATACTAACGTCAGAGTGAGCAGCGCTATCCGCGCTCGCGCCAGCTCCGCCCGCAATGAGTGCCAATGCCATCAACATAATCACCGAGAGACTGACAATCTCGTTCAGGTATTGCCCAAGTCTTGTGCTCATCGGTATTACTCCTTATGGCCTGCCGGCCCCGTGGTGAACTGGTGTTATAGTTGACTATAACACTAGAAATTCCGATTGCAAGTGAAAAAGTCATTGCTGCTAACCCAATTGACCCGCCCGCCGCGTTAATAAGTACAGATGGATTCATAATAACTTTTAGTTATCAATGGCTTATGGAATATGATGCAAATTAATGGTCGAATGTGGCTCCGTCCGGGCCACGACGAACGGCGCCCGGACTAGTGGTTGCCTGTCTTCAGGGCCTGACAGCACCCGGGAGGGCGCTTCCCCGTACGGCGCGCCTCGCCTATGCTCCGCTTATGGACAACGGCCCCGAAGACAGCGCATTGATGCTCCGCTATGCCGACGGCGATGTAGCCGCATTCGAAGTGCTGTATCGGCGGCACAACGACGCTCTGTATCGATACCTGTTCAGACTTTGCCGCCACCGCGACAGCGCGGAGGATGTCTTTCAGGAGGTATGGGGCAAGATCATCCAGTCACGCAACAGGTATCGCCCCACGGCTAAATTTACAACGTTCCTGTATCGGGTCGCACACAATGCTTTTATTGACCATATTCGCCGTAACAAACGACACGCGAACAGCGTGGATATTGAACCTGACAGTCATCGCGACCCTGGCGAACAACCGGAGATGCTGGTCGAAAAAGAACTGGCACGACAGCGCCTGAACAGGGCTCTGCGCGATCTGCCGGATGAGCAGCGCGACGTGTTCTTGTTACGCGAGGAAGCCGATTTGAGTCTCGACCAGATTGCCGCAATCACCGGGACGAATCGCGAGACGGCCAAGAGCCGGCTGCGCTATGCGGTTAACAAACTGCGCATCGCGATCGATGAACCAGCGGAGACATCATGAACAACGAGCGAGACAATCCGGAAATCGAGCAGGACGACCGACGTGTATCGGCGGCCTATCAGGACATTGCGGTCGAACGGGCTCCGGATCATCTGCATCAGTCCATTCTGCAGCAGGCTGCGACAGCGGCGAAACCACGCTATGCCCGCAGCATGTCGTGGATGCGTCCGATGGCGTGGGCGGCGACAATCGGTCTGTCTCTTGCGATCGTGCTCGAGATCACCCAGGTTCCTCAACCGCAACCTGCAGAGTACGGCCTGGCAGCCGACAGTGTTATCGAACCGGCCAAGACAGCACGTGAACGCGAAGATGCGACTTCTATCGAGATCCTTGAGGAGTCCGTGCCACAGCAAAACTCATTAATCCAGATCGAGTCAGACTCACGGTCAAAAGCTGATTCTGGATTTGCGGCCACAGCACGATTACCCGCCGCCGAGCAGCCAGTATCTGCCCCAGCTATGGAGAAGAAGCTCGAAGACAATCCGATGTCGGTTCAGACACAGCAAAAGACATCGAAACCAATGCTGGCAGACACGTTTTATGGGGACGAGAACGACGACGATCAGGTTGCTGGCCAGGAAAATTCTGCCGACCCGCGTGATGCGAACAATACAGCTTCGTTTGACGCAGTTCAGTCGAGATATGCGCCGACCGCCGCCGCATTGGTGCAGGAGAAAAACCCGGGCTGCGATGCAACAGCCGTCGAAACGCCTGAATCCTGGCACGAGTGCATCGCTGATCTTGCGGAACTCGGCTTTATCGAAGCGGCGAACGATCAGCTGGAGCAACTCAAGGAAGCGTTTCCCGACTTTGTTGTACGCTGAATTTCGGTTACTACACAGTGCCGTATTGCGCGGCCGGTGCTAGAATTACCGCTCTCGCTCAATCTTAATCAACACTCATCATCATACCGGTGCAGCTCGACGTCGCATGAGTCGACCCGAGCTGTGATTACGCAGGAATCTACTAATGAAGTCACCAGTTCGCGTCACAATCACAGGTGCTGCCGGCCAAATCGGCTACCAGCTCGCCTTTCGAATCGCCTCCGGCCAAATGCTCGGAAGTGATCAACCGGTAATCTTGCAGTTGCTCGAAATACCGCCTGCATTGCCTGCTCTTGAAGGCGTCGTAATGGAGCTGAAAGATTGCGCATTCAGTACGCTGGCTGGCATCGTGGCGACAGATGACCCCAACACTGCTTTCAAAGACAGTGACTATGCATTGCTTGTAGGCGCACGTCCCCGGGGTCCGGGCATGGAGCGCAAAGACCTTCTTGAGGCCAACGCACAGATCTTTTCCGTTCAGGGGAAAGCCATTAACGACCATGCAAGCCGCGACATTCGCGTACTGGTCGTCGGCAACCCGGCGAACACGAACGCCTTGATCGCCAGCAGTAATGCTCCCGACATCGATCCGGGCAATTTTACGGCGATGACCAGACTGGACCACAATCGTGCGATGGCACAACTGGCAGCGAAAACCGACAGCCACGTAAACGACATTCGCTGCATGACGATTTGGGGCAATCATTCGGCAACACAGTATCCCGATATCCAGCGCGCATTGGTCAGCGGAAAAGCAGCCGTGGACCTGGTGGATCAATCCTGGGTCGCCGACGAATTCATTCCGGAAGTACAGCAGCGTGGCGCGGCGATCATCGCAGCTCGAGGTGCGTCTTCGGCGGCATCAGCCGCATCTGCAGCAATCGATCACATGCACGACTGGGCGTTGGGTACTCCGGATGGAGACTGGGTCAGCATGGCAATCCCCGCCGATGGTAGCTATGGCATTGAGCCGGGCATCATCTATTCGTACCCCGTACGTTGCAATGGCGGTGCGTACGAGATCGTCCCCGATTTACCCATTGACGACTTCAGTCGTTCACGCATGGATGCAACAGAAACCGAGCTGCGTGAGGAACGTGCGGCAATTGAGCAGCTGCTCTGATCTGAGACACAGGTTGGCGTGCCTCGCACCTCGGTGATAGTGTTAATGGTCGGTCACAATCCAGCAAAACAGCCCAGCTGCAACGGTTGGAGTTGTTCGGCCGGATTGCCGGGCCGCTGTTGAACAAGCATATGTAGGGGTACAAAAACTTGTCCGGTTTATTCGTTAGCTCGCTTTGGTTCCTGCTGTTCTTCGGCGGCGGGATCTTTCTCGCTTATCGGCGCATCAATTTACTCACTGCAACGATCGCCACGGGCCTTGCGCTGATCGCCTATACAATTTTCACATTTTCCGGCGGCCCGGACTGGGGTTGGCTCTGGCTCATTGTTCTGTGGCTTGCATTTGGCTTAATGGTCGGCGCAAACCTGGTTGACCTGCGGCGCGAGACAATAACTCGACGCCTGCTCGAAGAGTATCGAAAGATGCTGCCGTCGATGTCAGACACTGAGCGCGAAGCACTTGAGGCTGGCAATGTCTGGTGGGACGGCGAATTGTTTTCCGGAAAACCAGACTGGAACAGATTGATGTCCTTCCCCGCTCCCAAGTTGTCGGATGAGGAGCAGGCATTTCTTGACGGTCCGTGCGAAGAGCTGTGCCGCATGCTCGATGACTGGGAGGTCTGCCACGAATTGGCGGACATGCCAAAGTCAGCCTGGGATTTCATCATCAAGCACAAGTTTTTCGCGATGATCATTCCCAAACAATACGGGGGACTGGAGTTTTCTGCTTACACCAACGCGATGGTGATTGCGAAGCTTGCGAGCCGCAGCCCGACTGCCTCATCCACAGTGGGGGTTCCAAATTCTCTCGGGCCTGCCGAACTGTTACTTCACTACGGTACTGACGAACAAAAAGACCGTTACTTGCCCGGACTGGCCGCCGGCACAGAAATCCCGTGTTTTGCACTAACCTCACCCGAAGCGGGTTCCGACGCAGCTGCACTGATCGACAGCGGGATTGTTTGCAAAGGCAAATTCAATGGTGAACAGATCGTTGGCATAAGGCTGAACTGGAACAAGCGCTACATCACGCTTGCGCCTGTCGCCACAGTGCTCGGACTGGCGTTCAAACTGTACGACCCTGATCACCTGATCGGCGATCGAGACGAATACGGCATCACTGCTGCACTGATCCCGACCAATACGCCAGGAGTGACCGTTGGGCGGCGACACTATCCGCTCACAATTGCCTTTCAGAACGGTCCGACGACAGGCAAAGACGTATTCGTACCGCTTGACTGCATCATCGGCGGCCCGGAAATGGCAGGTAAAGGCTGGAAGATGCTGGTAGAGCTGCTCTCAGTTGGTCGCGCCATAACGCTACCGTCCATAGCAGCCGGCGGCGGACAGGCAGCCAGTTATGCCACTGGCGCTTACGCCAGAATTCGCAAGCAATTCAATACGCCTATCGCCAATTTTGAAGGAGTCGGCGAAGCGTTAACTCGAATCGCTGGCAACACGTATATTATGAATGCTGCCGTGTCGATCACAGCTGGCGCGATTGACCAGGGCGAGAAGCCCGCTGTTCCATCAGCAATACTCAAGTACCACTGCACAGAGCTGGGGCGAAAAGTCGCCAATGACGCTATGGATGTACATGGTGGCAAAGGCGTCATGATGGGGCCCAAGAATTATCTTGGCCGCGGCTTCATGGCGACGCCAATTGCGATCACAGTGGAAGGCGCAAACATCCTGACCCGAAGCCTGATTATTTACGGTCAGGGCGCGATTCGCTGTCACCCGTTCGTGCTGCGCGAACTACAGGCGGCCGGCGATCAGGATATTGAGCGTGGCCTCATCGAATTTGACGATGCGCTGTTCGGCCACATCGGTTACGCCATCAGCAATGTGGCTCGGTCGTTTTTTCTCGCTCTAACGCACGCGAAGTTTAGTACCGTCCCTCTCAACACACCGACACGCCGCTACTACCAGAACATCAATCGCTACAGCGCTGCGTTTGCGCTGGCATCGGATTTCGCCATGTTGACTCTGGGCGGCGAGCTGAAGAAAAAGGAACTGCTGTCAGCACGGCTTGGCGATGTGCTGAGTTCAATTTATCTGGCTTCAGCGGTACTCAAGCATTTCGAAAACCAGGGACGTCGAGCCACTGATTTGCCACTGGTTGAGTGGTCAGTTCGAACGCTGATGTACCAGGCACAGGAAGCTTTGCACTCGTTCCTGCGCAACTTGCCAAATCGATGGGTAGCGGGATTCTTGCGTTTCTTCGTTTTTCCACGCGGCAGAACTTACTCTGCGCCATCCGACGATCTCGGTAACAAGATCGTCGACCTCGTTACAACACCGGGTGAGGCGCGCGAACGACTGTGTGCACAGGCGTATACGACGCTTGAGCCTGGCAACCCACTCGGACTGCTTCAGGAGGCTCTCGAACTCGCTACTGACCTCGCTCCGCTCGAGCGTCGGCTGCGACAAGCGCAGAAAAAAGGTGACTTGCAGTCGGATTTCCCTGGCGATCAAATCGACGAGGCCGAGAAGGCTGAGCTGATCAGCAAGGCCGAGGCAATACAATTCAGGGCCTGCCATGAAAAAGTCAGGGCCTTGCTCGAGGTGGATGATTTCGCACCGGACGAACTCGGCCGACCCGGCAGTAGCTCGAAACCGCCTGCAACGACTGCTCCGAAAATGGCCAGGAAACGGACCGCCAAAAAAGCCACATCACGGAAGAAAACGGCAAGCAAGAAGAAAGCCTGATAACCCGCCATGACCAAGCGACAGGGGCCAATCTACGAAATTACGTTCTTCGTCGCCGAAGAGGTGGTTCTGGAGCAGGAGAGCTGGTTCGCGAACAAGGCTGAAGCCTCACTAAGCTCGCCTGGCGTGCGCGACTTTCAGCTGTTCTCGATTGGCGACGACACGCTGGGACGCAAGGGTCGTGTTTGCCAATTCATTTTTGACGACAGCAATGCCCTTGACGACTTTATTAAAGGATTCGGCGCCGACATTACAGCGGAAGCAACCAGACTTTACGGCGAACAAGTCGCCGCGAGTGAGCGCGTCTTGCTTGAGGACAAATCACATGAGCCGGGTTCTGCTGAAGTTACAGATTGCCTGAATTGCGGAGCTCACTTGCGTGGCCAGTATTGCGGTCATTGTGGCCAGCGCTCCGGAAGTCGGTTGATCAGTTTGTGGGAGTTGGTCCGGGATGCATTCGGCGACTTGTTTGAACTCGACTCGCGCCTTTGGAACACGCTTGTTCCACTAATGATTCGCCCCGGATTGCTGACCCATGACTACCTGCAGGGGCGTCGCGCAAGATACATGCCGCCGTTTCGCATGTACCTCGTACTTAGTGTGTTGTTCTTTCTCGTGGCATTTTTCGATCCGCAGGAGAAGCTTGGATTGTTGTTCGAGCCGGAGCCCACGCCTGCTGAAGATACAGTCGACGGGGATGTAACGTCCAACGGCCCATCTGGCGAGCAGCTAAGTGAAGCCGACGAGATCAAACAGGAGATTCTTGAGGAACTCGCCGCCGAAGGATTTTTGAGTGCAGACGGTGAGTTTCCGCAAGAGATTGTCGATAACGATGGAAATGTTGTCGTCAGCGTCGACGGTGACATCGAAGACTGCAGTGAAATTGAACAGTCGGATCTCGACGATGTGCCAGGCTGGTTATCCAGGCGATTGACGCTTAAACGCGTGCAGCGAATGTGCGAACAGATACAACTCGACGACGGCCAGACTTTGCTTGACCGGCTACTCGACAATGTCCCTGCTGCCTTAATCATCCTCATACCGATTATGGCGTTCGTGCTTAAAGGCATGTATCCATTATCCCGCCGGTACTACGTAGAGCATTTATTGTTCTTCGTGCACTTCCACTCCTTTTTCTTCCTGATTCTTACCTTGCAGGTCCTGTTTACGAGACTCATGGTTTTACTCAGCATTCCCGACGCAATTACGGCTCTCACGCTGGTTGCCGCATCGTTTTATGTTCCAGTGTACTTATTCGTATCGATGCGAAGGGTCTACGGACAGGGCCGCGCTGTCACCTTCTTCAAATACATTGTCCTGACACTCGCCTACGCTGCGGGATTCACGGCAATGATGCTGGGAGCTTTCGCAATCGCTGCATTTTCGATATAGCCGGCGATTCTTTGGTGTGAAACGCGCGCTGAACCATTATTATTGTCGGCATCTTCTCAAGAACATTGTTCGAACACCGGAGTGTAGCTATGCAAAGTACCAAAATACTGGCAGTTTCAATGGCGTTGGCGAGCATGTTCATGCTTGGCGGCTGCGGTGGATCTGCCGACGACAGCACGAGCGACACGGCTGCGGCAGAAATGTCAGACTCAGCTGCACCCGCTGGATTGCCCAAGACATCGTCACCAGAGGGCGCAAGCGTATTTTTCATAAGCCCTGCTGATGGAGAAACCGTAGCAAATCCGGTCAAAATCGAATTCGGAATCGCTCATATGACGGTTGTAAAAGCGGGAGAAATGGCAACAGATGCCGGACATCATCACCTGCTCATCGATACCGGCCTCCCGGATCTCGCACTGCCTGTGCCTGCAGACGACCAACACCGCCATTTTGGCGATGCCAGCACGGCTACGGAGGTAACGCTGGAACCCGGCCAGCATACGCTGCAGCTATTGTTCGCAGACTATCTGCATATTCCTCACGATCCGGTGGTTGTTTCGGAGACAATTACGATTACCGTTGAATAAGTAGTTGAGCCACGCGGCCTCTGCCACTAGAATCGGCGGGCTAGCGGATACCAGACAATGACGAATCACAAACAAAATAAGCACATAGGAATAAGCGGTCTCGCCGCCTACGTGCCGCCATTTCGTGTCTGGCTGAAAGATTGGTGCGACTGGACAGGTAATAACTGGCCCAAAACGCGTGAAGTGGTCGGCCGCAGTTTTCGTGTTCGCGGGCCCGATCAAAGCGTGTATACGATGGCCGCAAACGCAGTAATCCGCCTGATCGACCAATACGACGTCGATCCGACAAGAGTTAAGTTTCTCGGTCTGGGCACTGAATCCAGCACGGATAATTCCGCTGGTGCGATTATCGTCAAAGGAATGGTTGACCAGGCGTTACTGGCACGTGGCAAGCCACCGATCGCGCGTAGCTGTGAAGTTCCCGAGTTCAAACACGCCTGCCTTGGTGGCGTCTATGGCATGAAAGGCGCTATCCGCCATCTCGCTTGGGATGGGGCCGGCGGACAGGCAATTGTCGTTTGTGCCGATATCGCCGAATACGCTCGCGGCAGTAGCGGGGAGCCAACTCAGGGGGCTGGTGCCGTTGCGATGCTGCTGGAGGAGGAGCCGAAACTTGTGGTCGTTGATCTCGCCGGCTCCGGTTCCGCCTCAGACTATCGAGTCATGGATTTTCGCAAACCTATGCTGCGATTTTGCGGGCAGGACCGCTCCGAGTCGCATCAGGTTCAGGACTTTCCGGTTTTCAACGGCAAGTACTCGACGACCTGCTATATCGACGAAACCTTGCGGGCGTTGAACGACATGTATGAGAAGCGCAACCTGAATGCTGCTGATTACGTTCGATCCTTGCGCACAGTATTTATGCATCGACCGTACCGCCGAATGCCGGAAACCGGTTGGGCGGTTTCCTACTTGTTCGCATTGAACCAGGGCAATGCTGCGGATAGGGCTGAGCTGGCGTCTTACTGTTATGACGCAGGAGTCGATCCTGGCCAGGTACAACAGGAAATGCAGAGCAAACCGGAAGTTGTCAATTTTGCGAACCCGGAGCAGGTTCAGTACGAGGCGTATCCACTGTCGATGGCCGTGCTCAGGGCATTTCGTGCGTCCCGCCATCATAGAACGGAGATTCTCGACAAATTGGCACTGGGCAGCGACACCATGCTGGATCTTGGCAACCTCTACACCGCCGCGCTTCCTGCATGGATGGCAGCAGGTTTTGAGCAAGCACTTGATGAGAACTTTTACTCGCCAGGAGAAGAAATTCTGACGCTTGGATACGGCAGCGGTGACGCCGCTGAAGTGATTCCGTTTTTTGTCGCAGATGATTGGCGAGACGCGTCAGCCAAGATCGGCTTTTCAGACACCATGCAAATGGCTATTGATCTCGATTTCGAACAGTACAAGGCTTTGCATGACGGTCGGTCCGCTCGGGGCCTCGACTACCTGCCGAAAAATGAGTTTGTAATCGATCACGTGGGTCAAATTGACGATCGTCATTTTACCAACCTGGGCATCGAGTATTACCGCTACGTAGGCTAGCGTGCATATTTCACCAAGGCCTGTGAGCTACGCTTCGCGTTGCAAATCGCAATAACGCTTCAGAGCATCCTGATACTCGAACTGCAATGCACGCCACTCCATTTTGAACCATGGCGTAAACTGGTCGGGCCTGGCCTCGAATTCGTCATCCAGCATTGCGGCCGAGACAAATCGATGCGCAGAAATTTCTTGCGCATTTGGCCGCACCACACCATCAATCCTGCCGAGATAAACATGGCATGACTCATGTTCGGAACCCAGCTCACCGAATTCAGCACGGTAGGTAAATCGGTAAATAAACTCCAGCTCTGCTGTTACGTTTAGCTCATCGCGTAATCGCCTTGGCGTCGCAACTTCCATTGATTCGTTGCGTCGCGGGTGGCTGCAGCAACTGTTTGACCAATACCCGGGCCACAGTCGCTTTGACTCGCTACGCTGTTGCAGCAGCAATTCCCCGCCGTCATTAAACAGGAACACCGAAAACGCCCGATGCAGGCGACCGACGCCATCATGACAAGCTGCTTTCGTCATGTTGCCGATTTCATTGTCGTCGGCGTCAACGAGGATCAACTCCTCAGATTCGGATGAAACGATTCTATTCGGACTGTCCAATTGCTTATTCCTTAACGACCATCGAGACTCAGCGTCTTGAAGCCAGACGTCTGGAATGCAGCAGCCACCGCATCAACTGTTCCAGGGCACAGTGCAACAATTGACCCACCGCCACCGGAACCGGTGAGCTTTGCACCAATCGCTCCGTTGCTTCTGGCAGTGGCGACCATCAACTCGAGCTCAGGCGTCGATACTCCAATGGCATTTAGCAGGCCATGGCATATATTCATAAGCAGGCCAAGTTCCGCATAATCGCCGGCTGCCAGCGCAGCAGCGCCACTTTGACTGAGCTCGCCCATTTCCTCGAATATTCTGCCGTAGCGTGTTGGGTTTTGATCGTAACGACGACGCACAGCAGCAACCTGGTCGCGAGTAACTCCCGATTCGCTGCTGCAGGCAACTACCAGTGGAAGTGGTTCTGTTAGCTCGAGATTTGTCGAGTGCAGCGACCCTTGGTTACTAAAGAGTATTGGTTCTCCAAAAGTTGCCACTGTGTTATCGACACCTGAAGGTCTGCCATGCGCAAGCTTCTCGCAGTTGAACGCGATCGCGTTGATTTCCTGATCACTCCGACCCAGGCTTAACCTTTCGTTGAAGGCACGCGTGATCGCAACAGCAATCGAAGCCGACGCACCCAGACCCATCGCGGGCGGTATTTTAGATCGTATGTGGACGGCGTAACCGGAGCCGGATACACCAAGTTCTTTCATGATCAGCGTGATTGCCGCAGAAATTCCGGTCGCGCCAGCACCGGTATCAACTTCCTGTACCAGTCCCCAATCTGCGACTGATACTGTCAAGCCTGTAGCAGATTCAGATATTTCGGCCCGCACAGCATTGACGATAGGTATGGCCAGCGCGTGTTTGCCATAAACAACGGCATGTTCTCCAAGCAATATGATCTTGCCGGCGGCAATGCCAATGGGGCCATCACCCGACGCCGTCGACAGCTGCTTGTCAGCCAGCATTTCGCGCGCCCTTGAAATGCTGATATCGCCTTCGTCAATAAGGCCGCTCACTACTTCTTCAAATAGTCCGTTCGGCGCGCCAGCGGTGGCGACGACGCTTCTTGCATGCAGTCGCATATGCCCATGCTGGATGCCACTAGACGCAAGGGCTTTCAGCGCTGCGAAATTCTGCGCCAGACCGACCGCTGCCATTAGTTCCGCCAATTCGCGCGCCGAGGCAACTCCGCTAATCTCGACACAGGCTGCGGCAGCGGGATTCGTGGCTAGCGTACCGCCAACGATACCGACTTTGAGTGGAATCCGAATTTCGCCAACCAGGTCGCCGTCATCATTTGCCGACCAGACGGTCAGTGACGAGTATTGGCCCGATTCTGCCGCGTAAGCGTGCGCACCTGCTTCAATCGCGCGCCAGTCATTTCCGGTGGCAATGGCCAATGCGTCAATGCCGTTCATGACACCTTTGTTATGTGTCGACGCTCGATACGGGTCAGCAGCGGCGATTCTACTGGCCAGAATAATTCCATCGCGCACTGATTCGGCACCGACTCCGTTGGTCGCAAGATCGGCCAGACGAAAACAGGCGCGCGCAACGACCAGCGACCGGTCTGTCATGTTTGACAAGATGCGCAGCGCTATTTTTCCATCGCAAAGTTCGGCTATCCTCGACGCAATCGACTCACAAATCTCGTTGACCATATTTGCGCCCATCGCATCACATGTGTCAACGAGAATGTGTACGGCAATCGCCGCTTTGGAATCATCGAGCTGTATACGACGTACTTCGATTTCCCGGGCACCGCCGCCGCGTGCCTGCAGGCGAGGATGAACGGCGTTGGCCAGATCGAGCAACTCCGACCTCGACTCGTTCAGAGCAGCGATGGAAGCCTGCACATCCTCAAATTCTGTTACATAAACCTGTCCTGCCAATAACGACTCAGAACACTCCACGGTGAAGCCGCCCGAATTCCGCGCCAGTTTCGCGGCGCTGCTTGTACCGGCAACTACAGACGGCTCCTCAACAACCATCGGCACCATAAAGTCACGACCGTTGACGAGAAAGTTCGGTGCAACGGCCAGCGGCAGGCCGAACACGCCGACAACATTTTCAATGACCTTGTCAGCAGCGCTGGAAGAAATAATATATCGGCCTTGCCGGAGGCATTGTGCCTGTTCGGCTGACAACCAGCCACAACGTTGCAGCTCGCCAATACGTTCGGCAAGCGTTAGTCGATACAGCCCCGATATTTGAGAGTCGCTCAAACTGTTTCCCTGTCGAGCTGCACGCCATGCAGGTCCAAAGCCACGTCGAGTTGCTCGAAACTCGTGGCTGCCGGGCTTGCTACGAACGCCGCAATCGCGGCTTCATTTTCCGCCAATACGATACCGATGTCGCCGCCACCGGCTCCGCAAGGTTTGTAAATCAATCCCATGTCATTCGCCGCGTCAGCCAATGCTCCATGGCCAGCATCGAATATGCCGAGGTCGTGGTCAACACTAAATGTTCTTAGAATGTCGACGTAGCTTTTATAAACCTCGAGCACGGCCTGCACGGAACCGCTGCGCCACGCGATCGCCGTTTGCTCCGCCGCATAGGCGAGTTGGGTGCGCGACGGCGAGACCTCTGCTTGCTGCAATCGCTTTAGCTTTTCGGCGGTACTCACGGCAACGCCACTCCACAGCAGCCCGAACGCCAGCCCTTGTGGCCATTCAATTTGCGCGCTTACATCACTGTCTATGCTGTAATCGATCAAACCACCGAGCAGACTACATGCCACATCAATACCACTGCCGACGTTGCCCTGAAATTTTCGATGTGCGATTTTCGCGACTTGCGAAGGGTCAATATCGGGTGCAAACGACGCACACATCGACGCTGCCAACGCGACTGTTAGCGCAGCGCTCGAGCCGATCCCTAATTTCGCGGAACTGTCCGCATCCAGAAACTGCCGCGTATCCAGTGAGATTGATGCATGACCGGCCGGTTCTGGTCTTACCTCACGCCAAACCTGCTCGAACAGTGCATAGGCATCGCCACCGTCCAGCCACTCAAGTCGCCCCTGCACATCTTTGAATCGACCCTCTGCCACGGCAAACCCAGGCGAGACTACAGAGTGCCATTCCTCCTTGTGAGCAACTATCGTCACCTGAGCGCGGCGGTTGATGGCCATACATATGGCAGGAGCGCCGTCCATCACTGCATACTCTCCTGACAGCACTGCCTTTCCGGGTGCGGTCGCTGTTATTGTATGCATGTGTTTCGCACCAGCGCAGCACCCTCGCCAAGTCCGCTCAACATGATGTCGCTGACACCCGCGATAGCGGCTAACGCATCGCTCACTCGCGATTCGTCTGCCGGAAGGCATACAGCCTTGAGCTGAGGTCCGGCATCGATGGTGAAGAAGACCGCAACCCCCTGCGCCCGTAATTCACGAACGACCTGCATACATTCAATTGTTGCGCTATTCCAGAACATGACGGGTGGTCGCGATGCCCACATTACCGAATGCATCTTCAAACAATTGTGTTCCGCAATAGTCGCAAGCTTCTCAAAATCGCGGTCGTTGATTGCGACTCTGGCAATATCCAGGTCTTGTGGCTGTTGCTCGACCCAGCGTGAATAAAAAGGCGACGTGTTGCGACTGATTTCCATCGCGTCCCCCGAGCTAGTGGCTTTTGGGCCAGACGAAGTAACAGCGACAACCACGCGAAGCGGCCATTCGTCCGCCGCACGAATGCTCGCGACCTTAACTTCGTCAGCATGATTTTCGAGTTCTACAAAGCCACCGTACAGCGATCGTGCTGCGGAACCTGAGGTGCGACCGGCGAGATTCGCAAGCACGGCAGTATCACGAACCTGCCCGCCAGCGCCGGCGGCGGCGATTACCAGCGCACTGAATGCCGACGCTGAGGAAGCAAGACCCGCTGCGATTGGAAAATTACTGCGGCTCGCGACCCGGGCGAACTGACGTTGATCTCCCAGCACACTGTCCAGACATCGTTGCACGCGTGGTAACAAACTCCTGTTTTGGGCACCATTAACCGCCAGCTGATCCTCACTGAACGAGTCGTCGAGCTCGACGCTCATTTCCGTGAACAGCTCGGACAAAGTAATCGAAATCGAGCCGACCGCCGGTAGATTCAACTCCGAGTCCCGCTTTCCCCAATACTTGATGAGCGCGATATTCGGCTGCGCTTTGGCGATTGCCGGCATGAGCGATAATTCCACAGGGTCAGCTGACCAAAAGGAGGCGAATTATAGCCCAGTCGCGGTGAGGCACGGGTCCAAAAGCCAGCAAATCCGTGTACGCTACGTTTCCCGTATTTATTGCATCGGAGACTGGCTTGTCGGCACCCTTTAGCGAACGCATCGCTTACTACACGAATCGAGCGACTGAGCAATTGCGAAGCGTATTACCGCCCGAAAACCGGTCACCTGAACGATTGCACGAGGCAATGCGCTATGCGGTACTGAACGGAGGCAAAAGGGTGCGACCCTTGCTCGTCTATGCCACTGGAGAATGCCTGGCCATCCCTGTAGCCAGGCTCGATGCAATCGCGGCCGCTATAGAGCTAATTCACGCATTTTCTCTTGTACACGACGATCTGCCTGCGATGGATGACGATGATCTGCGCCGCGGTAAGCCGACCGTGCATAAGCAGTTTGACGAAGCAACGGCTATTCTCGCCGCCGATGCCCTGCAACCGCTCGCATTTGCCGTGTTGACAGACATTTCGGATGTATCAGCCGCTACCAGACTACGCCTGATCAGGCTCGTCGCGGAGGCTTCCGGTTCGATTGGCATGACAGGTGGTCAGTCGATTGATCTCGCCGCCGAAGGATGCAGTCTCTCGGCTGCAACGATTGAAAACATGTATTCGTTGAAGACTGGTGCGCTGATTGAAGCATCGATTATGTCAGCTGCAATACTCGGTGAAATCCAGCCCGACCGTGCTGCTGCTCTAAACTCTTTCGCGCATCAAATCGGCATCGCCTTTCAAATAAGAGACGATATTCTTGACGTCGAAGGCGAAACCGCAATGATTGGTAAGACAGCGGGAAGTGATCATCGCCTCGGCAAGGCTACCTTTCCGGGCCAGTTCGGCATTGATAAAGCACGCACCCGATGTTCGGAGCTTTTTCACGAAGCGCTACAGCATCTCGAATCATTTAGTTCGGATGCGGAGCCGCTAAGATGGCTGGCACGCTATATAGTCGAGCGCGGTAACTAGGGACGCTCTGATCAATTCAGTGTTTCTCTGTGCTGACTTCTGGCCTACGGCCTGCCCGGCAATCAAGACGCGCTTTTGCAGGCATAACGGGTTACGGTAAGAAAGCGCAACGCCGAGTGCCGGGCAGGCCGTAGGCCCGAAGTTCAGCACAGAGAAACACTACAACATCTCGAATCATTTAGTTCGGATGCGGAGCCGCTAAGATGGCTGGCACGCTATATAGTCGAGCGCGGTAACTAGCTGAGGTCACCGTGGCAACGCAAAGCAGACGAACAATTTTGCACGTCGACATGGATGCCTTCTATGCATCCGTCGAACAGCGCGACAATCCCGACCTGCGAGGCAAACCGGTTGTAGTCGGTGGCGATAAGCGCGGTGTCGTCGCGGCTGCCAGTTATGAAGCCAGAACCTTCGGCATACGATCGGCAATGCCAATGGCTGAAGCCAGGCGCCGCTGCCCACAACTGCTTAGAGTTCCAGTGCGGATGTCACATTATAAATCAGTCTCGGACGAAATTTTCGCTGTGTTCCGCGAATTCACACCTTTGGTTGAAGGTTTGTCACTGGACGAGGCGTTTCTGGACGTTACCGCAAGCCGGGCATTGTTTGGCACCGGCGAAGAAATAGCTGCGGCTGTCAAAGACACAATTCGTGAGCGAACCGGACTTACCGCATCGGTCGGCGTTGCTGAAAACAAGCTGGTCGCAAAGATCGCATCTGATTTGGACAAACCTGACGGTCTGGTCGCAATCGGGGCAGCCGAATGCTGCGAGAAGCTCGACCCGTTGCCGGTATCTGTAATTCCCGGCATAGGCCCGGAGACGCTGGCCCGCCTCAGTAAATGTGGCCTGCAAACTGTCGCGGATCTTCGACTGGCACACGATCGGGATCTGACCCCGATCTTCGGACGTTTCACCAGCAAGACCCGTGATCGGGCGTCGGGAATTGACAATCGACCGGTGGTGCCATTTCGTGAAGAGAAGTCGATCAGTGCGGAGGAAACGTACGCTTCTGATTTGCGGTCGCGTGAGGATATGGATCGCGAATTGCTGCGGCTCGCCGAAAGAACGGCGTCGCGGCTACGCAAAGCAACGCTTGTCGCCGGCACTGTCCAAGTCAAAATTCGCCAATCGGACTTCCAGACCTTTACTCGGCAGCGTCGGCTGAAACCGCCGGGCAATAATACGGATCAGATTTGTCAGATTGCGCGCGAATTACTGGGAGCCTGGTTATCTGAGAACCCTGATGCCCGTGTGCGGCTTCTAGGCATCGGTGGCAGTAATCTTTCGCCGTTCGAACAGCGAGACCTTTTCGCAATTGACAATGGTCCGGCGGCAGATGCCGTAGACCTGACAGTTGATCAGATTCGAGATCGCTTCGGCAGCGCATCACTCAGCCGCGCCAGGACCCTGGACCGGTCATAGCTAAGGATACAGAATCGCTGTCGCCTGGTTAATGTAGAATCAGGGCATGTATACCCGCTTTTTCGGCCTCAACGAGAAACCCTTTTCGATAACGCCTGACCCGCGCTATCTGTTTATGAGCGAGCGACATGGTGAGGCGCTGGCGCATCTCGTGTATGGCGTCACCGAGAGTGGCGGCTTCATTCAGCTCACGGGCGAAGTGGGAACCGGTAAGACGACTCTGATTCGCACCTTGTTGCTGGATCGGATGCCGAACAATGCTGACGTCGCTGTCGTCCTGAATCCGCAGCAGTCCGCGCACGAGTTCGTGCAGACGATTTGTGACGAGCTGCATGTGCCGATGCCGGACCAAAAGAACAGCATCAAGGCGTGTATCGATGCACTCAACCAGCATCTACTCGCCGCACATGCAGACGGCAGACGGACCATTCTGGTTGTTGATGAAGCGCAGAATCTCGCCCCGGATGTGCTTGAACAGGTCCGATTGCTGACGAATCTCGAAACCTCGAAACAGAAACTTCTGCAAATAATTCTAATCGGTCAGCCCGAACTGCGAGAATTGCTGGCGCGATCCGACCTGCGTCAACTGGCGCAACGAATAACCGGACGTTATCACCTTGAGCCGCTGTCGCGTGATGAGACGGCGCAATACATCGAGCACCGCCTGACCGTTGCCGGCGCACTTGTAGAGTTGTTCGATGCCGGAGCCAAACGCGAGGTGTTTCGCATTACGCAGGGCATACCGCGGCTGGTCAACGTTATTTGCGATCGCGCATTGCTCGGTGCTTACAGTCACGAAGTCCGACACATCAATCGGCGCCTGGTGAAACGTGCTGCGGCCGAGGTGTCCGGGAAAACAGAGAAACACAGCGGATGGCGATGGGTATTGCCGGTGATCGGTGCAGTGGCGGCTGTTGTCATCGCTGCTGGACTTTGGACGATTCGCGAGAACGCGCCCTATGCGAGCCAGGGTGCAATCGCGGCTTCGCAGGAAACTGATTCAGGCAACGCGCAACCGGTCGATCTGGATAACGTGGAGCAAACTGCCGCGACGATTGTATTGAATAGCCCCATCGCCGATGTTCCACAAGCGATTGTAACGGCGGAACCAGAAACGACTCTGGATGAGCAACTGATAATTGCCACAGGCCTTACTGGCCGGAATTCTGCGTTCGTGACTCTATTCGAATTGTGGCAGCTCGAGTATCAGAATGGCTCCGAGACGGCTTGCCAACAAGCCGTCGCTGCGGGCTTGAACTGTCTTTTCCAACGCGGTTCCTGGAGTGGCTTGCGACAACTTGATCGACCAGCGATATTGTCGTTGACCGACAGTAGTGGAACGGATCACGACGTCGTGCTGATTGCCGTCGAGGATGGCGCTGCCCGACTGTCTATCGGCGGTGTAAGCGTTACGCACCGGGTCGACAGCGTTTCCGAGCTTTGGTTTGGTCAGTACGTGCTCTTGTGGAAACCGTTCAATGGAATATCAGAATCTTTAGAGGTCGGGTCACAGAACCAAAATGTGCTCTGGTTGCGTCAAAGCCTCGCGACCATTGACGAGATCTATCGTAGCGAACCGGTCGATTCGGACCTATACGATAGTGAGCTGGAACAGGCGGTTAGAGCTTTCCAGCGTGATCACAGGCTCAGCGTAGACGGAGTCTCAGGGCAACAAACTCAAATAATCGTCAATTCACTTCTCGCTGTAGATGGCACACCGAGCCTGACAGCACATCCCAAACTGCAGCAATAAGCCATGTCTTTTATCCTCGATGCATTGAAGAAATCGGAAACCGAACGACAGCAGCAAGGTAGCTCGGAGTTTTCCGGAGTACCCGTTAGTACCGGGAGCGCCGGGGCACCGAAATGGTTATGGGTTGTTGGCGGGTTGCTGGCGCTCAATGTGCTTGTTCTTTCTGTCGTATTGCTTCGTCCCGACTCAGCCCCCGTAGGCCTGGAAACTTCGAACCCGACTGGTGCAGCCATAACATTGGAATCCGGGCGTGGCGCGGGCGAGCCCGTAATGGATACAGCAAAAGCTCCCGAATCCAGCTCACCTGAGCTAACGTTTGAACAACAGATAGCCGCTGCAAAACAGAATCAAGTTCGACAAAATCCGCCGGCGGCGCCTGAGACGGAACTGTCTGGCCCTGCGGCAAGTCCCGAACCTTCGACGCGACCGGTGTCCACTAATTACGTACGATCATTTGACGAAGCCCGTATCCAGGGTCTGGTTCAAATGGGGGATCTGCATCTGGACATTCATGTCTTCGGTGAAACACCCTCCGATCGATTCGTTTTCATTAACATGGTGAAGTATCGCGAAGGATCGCGTCTCTCGGAAGGCCCGGCCGTCAATGAGATCAGGCCGGATGGAGTCATTCTCGAGTACCAGGGTACCTCCTTCCTGTTGCCGCGCGACTAGCCCGCTGACTGAACTATTTGTTGACCAATCCTGAGTCAGAGCAGCTCGACGGCGATGATCTCGGTGCTGCGCTGGGCGCCCATGGCGGGTCCGGTACAAGCATCGTTGCCACTCAGCCCTTCGTTACTCCGGGCGAATTGGTTTCATAGCAGCCGTACTCAAACAACGTCGCCGACAGCTATTAGTAAATCTTCGCCGTCGTTGCGTGCGTTATTGACGCGCCGGTCGACTGGCCACGCCTGCAGCTCCGGACTGTGCGCAGCGACATGTTCGATCAGATCGTTATCTCCAGCCAGCCATTTATCCGCGGTCGCCGGCTCAAGAACGATCGGCATGCGGTGATGCAAACCAGCCATGTATTCATTGGCCGCTGCCGTAATCAGCGTCGTGGACTGCAATGACTCGTCGCTGTCCTTGCTTTGCCAGCTCTCCCAAAGCGCCGCAAATGCAAATACGGCTCCGTTCGCTAGCGAAATATAATAGGGCGTCTTGCCATCTTCCTGTTTGCGCCATTCAAAAAATCCGTCGGCCAGGACCAGACAACGTCGATGGCGATAAGCTGCACGATATGATGGTTTCTCCGCAACCGTTTCGGCCCGCGCATTAATCATGCGGTTGCCGATAGCAGGATCTTTTGCCCAGAACGGCACCAACCCCCAGCGCAGCATGACGAGTTCACGAGTGTCGGCCTCAGTATTTCGAATCGCAGCCACATATTGCGTGGGCGCGATATTGAATCGCGGCTCGACCGCAAAGGAATCCGTAACACCGAACAACGCTGCCGCCGCCTCGCTTGGTGAATAAAATGCGAATCGACCACACATTGCCGGTGCTCCAATTGGCTGAATTTACTCTCTGATACCGATGCCGCGATTCATCAGGTACATGCAGGCTGAAAAGAGAAGAACGATAAAAAACGTGACCAGTAGATACGCTCGCCCAATACTGATGTCAGAAGTGCCGAGGATTCCGTAACGAAAAGCGTTCACCATGTACAAAATCGGGTTCGCAAGAGAAACTTTTTGCCAGAACTCCGGCAGCATGGATATTGAATAGAATACACCGCCAAGGTAAGTCAGCGGCGTCAATATGAAGGTAGGCACCAGCGAAATATCATCGAATTTTTTCGCAAAAACAGCATTGATGAAGCCAGCCAGAGAAAAGACGATCGAGGACAACAACACCATTGAGAACGTTATCAGCGGATGCTGTAGTTCCAGCTTGGTGAAAAATAGCGCGATAATTGTGACGACGAAACCAATGAACACTCCTCGCATGACGCCGCCGGCGACGTGCCCCACAATAATCGTCGAGTTTGACATTGGCGCGACTAGCATCTCCTCGAGATGGCGCCCGAATTTTGCGCCGAAAAACGATGACACGACATTGCCGTAGGAGTTCGTAATGACGGCCATCATGATCAAACCCGGAGCGATGTACTGCATATAATCGAACCCGTCCATTGTTCCAACCCGGCGGCCGATCAAGTTACCAAAAATAATAAAATACAGCGTCATCGTAATTGCTGGTGGCACCAGGGTCTGAATCCATATACGAAGAACGCGTATAATTTCTTTACGAATCAGTGTCTTAAGGGCAATATAGTTCAACTCCAGGTTCATGAGCTCGCGCTCCCTGCGTTGTTCCCCTGTTTACTATCAACAAGTCGCATGAAAAGTTCTTCGAGTCGGTTGGTCTTATTGCGCAAGCTGACTACGTCGATATTGCGCATGCTCAACTCAACGAACAGGTCGTTCAGTGTGTGCCCCAGTCCGATGGCTACTTCCAACTCACATGCCTCGCGAAGGTTGGACTCGAAACCGGGCAGAACCGGCACTTCGGTCAGAGGGTCACGAAGACTCAAGACGAAGACCTCGCGCTGCAACTTCCGCAGCACGGTGCTCATTTTAGCGTCCTCAATAATCGAGCCCTCGTCAATAATCGCGACAGTTCGACAAAGAGACTCGGCTTCTTCCAGATAATGAGTTGTCAGGATGATCGTTGTTCCGGCCTCGTTAATCTCGCGTAGGAATTCCCACATCGAGCGGCGAATTTCGATATCGACACCGGCCGTTGGCTCGTCGAGGATCAGCAACTTCGGTTCGTGTACAAGAGCGCGCGCAATCATCAAGCGCCGTTTCATCCCGCCTGACAAACTCATCGCCTGATCGTTGCGACGGTCCCAAAGGCGTAATTTTCGAAGGTATTTTTCTGCACGCTGACACGCCAACTGCCGATCAAGTCCGTAATAACCTCCTTGATTAATCACGATATTGCGCACGGATTCCCACTGGTTGATGTTGAGTTCCTGCGGAACAAGGCCGATACAGATTTTGGCGGCCTCCAGATTCGTATCAATACTGTGCCCGAATATCTCGACTTCGCCGTCCGTCTTGTTGACCAGCGAACTAACGATGCCAATAGCTGTGGTCTTTCCAGCGCCGTTTGGGCCGAGCAACGCGTAGAAGTCGCCAGCCTCAACAGAGAAGTTGATTCCCTTCAGAGCCTGATTGCCGTTGGCGTAGGTCTTGGTTAGATTTTTGATTGACAGTGCTTTCATGAGGCCGCGTATTGTAACCACGCTGTCATCACATAGTCATGGCTTCTTGCGACGCGACCTCGAAGCTGGTGCCTCTGCTACCTGTAGAGAGTTTGACGGCAGGAGGCACGCCGCCGCTCGTAACGGGTGATAGGAAGAGCCGTTCGGGCCCGTCAACAACGTTTGCAAGGCGCATTGTTGCGCCGCTGCACGAATTTCTGGTTCGGAACTGATGCCGGCGGACAAAAGCTTTCTCCATAGGTCATCGTTGTCGACGAGGCGTGGTACCAGCAGATCAGTCCGTCCGGCGCAGCACTGTAAAATGTGCAATAACGTGCAATCTGCCAATTGCTCGCACCAATTTAATGAAGCGCCGCTGGAGATGCGGGCGGCATATGGATTACAGGATGCCAGCTGCCATAGAAAACCTAGCGTTGCAGCTACGATATGTCGGCTCTTATCGGACGGCAACTCATCGGGACTAAAAAGGTCCGCGGTCGGATCGGCCGAAAAAATTTCACTCCAATAGTTATCGTCGAATTCATGCAGCGAAAAGAGTAGAAACGGCGCCTCCGCGAGGCGCCCAATTTGCAGACTTGTAAGCCCGGCCACAAGGGGCTCGACGCCGGGCGAAAACTGGCACCGCAAGCTCTTACCGCTGCCGGGCTGGCACAAGTGCTCCAAAAAGGCGCAGTTCAGAGCTCGTACATTCGCAAAGTCGGCTGGTTCCGGGCCCGAAAATTCCATACTTCCCCCTTATTGATGCCTGTTTGTCAGGATGCTTGTGTTGCTATTATTATGATTATACGACCAAACATGGTTACTATAAGCGCATTATATACCGAATATGGTCTAATTCTAACAAAAGGGGATGTAATATGCGATTAACCGATGACCGCTATTCCGGCGAGCGCAGCCAATTTGAGCTGGCGCTCAGAATGATCGGCCACGAAGCGCGCACACGCACAATTCGCGAATGTACCGGTCTGTCTGACAACCGTATTCGGAAACTGTATTCAAGGTACTTTCGCGATGCGGGCGGCAACAGCGTTCTTCGTCGGCGGGGTAAGTCACCCCGCCAGGTTGCCCGCTTCGTTAAGAATCCGGATAACCAATTGCAGGCGACGACACTGGTTGCCCTGTTCTGTTGCGGACTGCTATTGCGTGTCGATACGGCGGGCAAGATTCAACCCTGTTGGCCGAGACCCGACGTCTAATTCGGGCACCGGATTTGCCGAGCTTACGAGACCTACCTGATGTTGCACGTCAGTGCCTTGCTGAGCTTCGAGTGGGCCTGGAACCTGTTATTGAACATTTCTCACAATGACGAGCTGTATCTTGCTGTCTGTCGCTTGTGTCAGTCCCGCTATGTCCAGGACGCGTATGCGCTTGATCACAAGATCTGTCCTTCCTGCGAAATTGAAGCACATCGTCGACGTCGACCTGGAGCTCGGAGTTTTGGGACGTCGTAATCTAAGGTCCTGGTCGGCTCGCATGGCGTTTGATTGGGTTAATATGGCGCTCTGTCAAAATGCGGCTGTTCCACAATCCGGAAGGCCCTGCAGGATTGATTTGAAATGCTGAAAGCAGAATATGGTTCCGGGCAATGGAGTTAGGGCAGCTCTGATCAATTCAATGCATCTCTGGCCTACGGCCTGCCCGGCAATCAAGACGCGCTTTTGCAGGCATAACGGGTTACGGTAAGAAAGCGCAACGCCGAGTGCCGGGCAGGCCGTAGGCCCCGAAGGGCGTCGCCAGAAGCACACATCTGCAGTGTTGTGCTGCTTGCCAAGGACCGGGCCATTGGCGGCGAAACACGCCTTGCATCTGTGCGCTTCTGGCGGCGCAGAGGTTCACTGAATTGATCAGAGCTGCCCTATATGGATAATCACAATGTATTTGCAGGAGCGTTCGTCGACCGAATTGGCGAGCGGCGCAAGGATCCCGACTGGCTCGCCAGTGCGATCAGCAGTGATGACAGCCGGTTCGTTCCTGTGTGGGGCGACAAGTGTCTGGTTGGCGGCGACCCACTGCATGCGGTGATGCTCAGTCGGCACCAGATTGAACAGTTCGTTAACGATCAGGAATTGATATTCCTTGGTTTGTTTCGCAATCAGCCGGCGTTCGCGATTGCTATCAGTGGAGACGGCGATTCTCCATTTCGCGAGCTGGGAGAGTTTCACGACTTACGGTTTCTTGGCTCGGTACTTCCGCCTGACGAGGCAAATCTCGTCGCGCATGCGCGTGCACTGGTCTTATGGCACGCTTCGCAGATATTTTGCGGTACCTGTGGATCTTCCGCGCGTCCTGAGACGGGTGGTAACTCTCGAATATGTGTCAACGCAGACTGCAGTCGGGTGATTTTTCCTCGCGTCGACCCGGCAATTATTGTCCTCGTTTCTGATGGTGAGCGGTGCCTGCTCGGCCGTCAGGCCAGCTGGCCCGAGGGCCGTTATTCTACGATCGCCGGGTTTGTAGAACCCGGGGAAAGCCTTGAGGATGCTGTTCGTCGTGAGGTCTATGAAGAGACCAACATTCGTGCCGGTACGGTGAACTACCACAGCTCACAACCGTGGCCCTTTCCGTCGTCCCTGATGCTTGGTTTCGTCGCCGATGCGAGATCATCGGATATTGTACTGAATGACGGCGAGCTTGAAGACGCGCAGTGGTTTACGCGCAAGGAATTACGCTCCGGGTTTCCAAAACTTCCGTTTAGCATTTCGATCGCCCGTCGGCTTGTAGATGCCTGGATCGATCTGGAAAACGACGCGTAACATGTGTCTTGTCGTTCTGGCATTCAAACAGAGCGCGGAGTTCCCACTGATCGTTCTTGGGAATCGAGACGAGTTCCACTCTCGACCTACGCGCGATGCGAATTGGTGGGCCGACATGCCGGATATTGTTGGCGGACGTGATTTACAAGCCGGAGGTACATGGCTTGCCCTGCATCGCAATGGCCGATTCGCAACCGTTACTAATTTTCGCGACGCAAAGCGAGAACATCCCGGGCTGCGCTCGAGAGGTCATCTGGTTACAGAGTTTCTGCGCGGCAACCTTACGCCGATGAGTTATCTGCAAGGGATTCGTGGTGATGACTACGCTGGATTTAACTTGCTGGTCGCGGACACGGACGAGGTGGCGTATCTGTCAAACCGCGACGGTGGACTCAGGGAGCTGTCTGCCGGCATTTACGGACTCAGCAATGCGATTCTTGATTCTCCGTGGGATAAGGTGGTGCGAAGCAAAGCGGCACTTGCTGCGGCGATTGCGAGTGGCGAGGTGAACGAAACTCAACTGCTGCGTATTCTTGATGACCGACGAACAGGTCCTGTCGATGAAGTTGAGTCTGACCGCCTTCCGTTTGCAAAGGCGCACGCACTTACCGCTCCGTTTATTACACTGCCAGACTATGGCACGCGTTGTTCGACCATTGTGTTGCAAAGGGAATCTGGCGAGACCGAATTTCTTGAGCGCCGATTCGATGCAAAGGGCAAGGCAAGCGGCGAGTCGCGATTTTCCTTCGCAACGTCAGGTGGACGAGCTTGACGGTCATTCGTAAACAGACAGCAACCAGGCACGTATGTCCCTGATCTCCTCCGCGCAAACGGCATGGGCCATTGGATATTCGTGCCATTCAACATCGAACCCCGCGCTGCTGAGTTGGTCATACGAAGCCTGACCGAGTTGCAGCGGAAGAACGGGATCGAAACTACCATGCGCCATGAAGATCGGCAGATTCGTATTATTGAGGTCCGCGTTGTTGACGACCTCCGCATCGAAGACCTCTGGCAGAGGCAAGTAAGTGGATAAGGCCATCAGTCCGCCCAGTTTTTCGGTGCAACGAAGGGCTGCGTGAATAGCAACTGCCCCGCCTTGCGAAAATCCAGCAGCGACAATCCTGTTGGCCGGAATGCCTCGCTCAATTTCTTTGTCAATAAGCTCCTGCAGTATTGCGCCGCTTTGCCGAATTCCGTCTTCGTCAGATGGGCCGTCGCGATCAAGACTGATAATGTCGTACCAGGCGCGCATCTGCATGCCGCCATTTACCGTCACTGGCCTGACCGGTGCGTGCGGGAATACGAATCGCAGCCTGAGCGCTTCTGGCAGTTGCAGCTCCGGCACGATGGGCTCGAAGTCGTGCCCATCAGCACCCAGGCCGTGTAACCAGATCACACTACCGCTCGGCATAGCTCCGGTTTCCATCTCGACAGTCTCGATTTGCTGCATCAACGCTTTCCTTTTATTCGGCGGGCCGCAGTGTAGCCGAATATCGTGCTTGACGGAATATGCGCATTTTGTTATAAATATGCGCATATTTATGCGATGTCTCTAATTTGGAAGGAACCATGCCTAATTCGACTGAAGATCAGGCCCAGCGTCGGCATGCAATTCGGCAGCTGTTACTGGGTGGCCCAGCGGAAACGCAGCAAGTACTCGTTGCCGAGCTGAATGCACGTGGTTTCGTCGCGACGCAGTCGAGCGTTAGTCGAGACCTGAAACAGCTTGGCGCGATTAAGACACACCACGGTTACAAATTGCCGGATGGTAATGCCGTCAAGAACGATGACCAGCTGGTCGGTGTCGCCGATCTGCTGCGAACAGTATCGTCGGCAGGACCCAATCTCATCGTCATCAAGACGGCTATCGGCGCCGCACAACGAGTCGCTCTCGCGCTGGACCGCAGCAACTGGTCTGAAATGATCGGTAACATTGGCGGCGACGACACAGTATTTGTCGCAACCGATTCCGCTAGCAATCAGAAAATTCTGCTTACACGGATTGAGCGCGCTGGTTCGCGCGCTTAGTGCCCGCCCCCACTTCAAGACACTCGGAGTTCCAATTGAGTAACGACCAATCACCCATTATTCTCGCCTTTTCCGGTGGCCTCGACACCTCGTTTTGTGTCCCGTGGCTCAAGGAAACCTATGCTCGCGATGTCATCACGGCGACGATCGATACCGGTGGCATCGATGCGCAAGCGGCCGTCGCTCTGCAAGAGCGTGCGCAAGCGCTCGGTGCCATCGAACATGTGCTGATCGACTGCAAGCAGGACTTTTTTAGCTCGGTTATTCGCCACCTGATTGCTGGAAACGTACTGCGTGGCCAGGCCTATCCATTGTGCGTCGGCGCTGAACGCGGCTTGCAGGCTGCCCGTCTTGCAGAACTTGCGATCGAACGGAACGCGACGACAGTCGCTCATGGCTGTACCGCCGCCGGCAACGATCAAGTGCGATTCGAAGTCGCATTGCGCACCCTTAGCCCCGGGCTGGAGGTTCTCGCACCAGTACGCGACAACAATTTTGTGCGCGATGAGCAAGTCGCTTACCTCAAGTCTCACGGCATGCCATTACCGGCGCAGGGCTCGTCTTATTCAATCAATCGTGGCCTCTGGGGTATCACTATCGGCGGTCGCGAAACACTGACGTCCGACAACAGCATTCCGGAGGATGCGTGGGTCCTGTCGCCAAACGCGTATAGCAACCCACTGGCAGCTACTAAACATACGCTGGAATTCAGCGCCGGCATTCCCGTAGCACTCGATGGCAGGGCGCTGGCACCCGTCGAACTTATCGAAGAACTCGAGGCTATGGCAGGCGCTTATGGCATCGGACGCGGTATACACGTCGGTGATACGGCGCTGGGGACCAAGGGTCGGGTTGCATTCGAGGCGCCCGCCGCAATCACTTTAATCACTGCGCACCGTGAGCTTGAAAAACTCGTGTTGAGTGCACCACAGGCCCGCATCAAGGAGTCGATCGCGACCACCTATGGCGAGCTCGTGCATGAAGGCAAACAACTGGATCTGGCGTGTGCCGATATCGAGGCGTATCTCGATTCATCACAGCGGCGCGTTTCCGGCACCGTGCGGTTTACACTGCGTCCCGGCAATTTGTTCATCGATGGCGTGTCGTCGCCGTTTTCATTGCTTGCCGCAAGCAAGGGCGTTTATGGGGAAGCGGCCGGCGAATGGACTGCAGCCGACGCGCTGGGCTATGCCCGTATCTTGTCGCTTCCGGGAATTTTACAAACGCGTGCCGCGGATAACATCTCATGAAGAGCGTCGTCGTCGACAAACTGGCATCGGTGGCTCAACACAGCGACCTCGGGCATGAGCTCCGACTGTCACCCGAAATCCCCTGCGATGAAGGCGTGCTTGTTGCGGTTCGTGTTCTGAATAACAAGGCACGCTATAACCAGCTCGAACTCACATCCGGGCGCATGGCGACGGTCAACCAGGGTGACGTCATTGTCGGTGCGCTCGGTCACCGAAAAGCGCTGCGCGGCTACTCCGGACATCTTCCAACCGCGCTCGCGGTTGGCGACACGGTGCAACTGTTGAACATCGGCGGCGTGCTCGGTCTTTGCGACTCGGCAAACCCCGATGTCGGCGCTCCGTTCGACTGCGAGGTGCTCGGCACCGTTCTTCATTTCCCGTACCTGGGGGAGCGTATAGGGTTACCGGCACGTGCTGGTGCGTCTGAATTTGACATCGACGCCACCCTGGACACGAAAGGTGTTCCGGTCATCGCGCTTGCTGGTACCTGCATGGATTCCGGCAAAACGGCAGCTGCCTGCGCGATAGTTAGCCGTCTTCGCCACCTTGGATTTAGCATTGCCGCTTGCAAGGCGACTGGCGTATCGCTTCGGCGTGACATTCTCGCGATGGAAGATGCTGGCGCGGCTGAAACAATGATTTTCTCCGACCTCGGCATCGTAACGACGACCGCCGAAAACGGCCCGGCCCTAACTCGAGCACTGTTATCCACGCTCGCTGCAGACAAGCCGGATGTCATTGTTCTTGAACTCGGCGATGGTCTGCTGGGAGCCTACGGTGTCGAAGCAATATTGACAGACAAGAACATACGCAGCGTACTGACTGCGGTCGTACTGTGTGCCAACGACCCTGTGTCTGCATGGGGTGGCGCGAAACTGCTACGTGATCAGTTCGACATTGAACCCGCGGTCGTAACCGGCCCCGCGACTGATAACTCTGTCGGCGTTGATCAGATTGCTGAACGCTTGTCACTGCCTGGCATCAATGCGCTGTCCAATGGCGTTGCGCTCGGCGACCTGATCGCCGACTTGTTGAAGAATGGAAAAGCGAAATGAGCAAGACTATATCAGCAGTCATTCTTGGCGCTACGGGATACGTCGGCGGTGAGTTGTTGCGGCTTGTATCCGCGCATCCAAATTTTCATTTGGCGGCCGCGGTGTCCGATAGTCGGAATGACTATCCAATCGCAGTCACATTCCCCAATCTCGCCAGTGCCTATGGACAACAGTGTTTCGTCGGTCACGACAAGTGGTTCGAGAACATCGAGTCTGGCAGCGACGTCGCGATATTTTCGGCGGCCCCACACGGATCGTCGGCTGCGATCATACAGTCCGCTCTCGACATTGCGGATGAAAAGAATCTGGTGGTTCATGTAGTCGACTCGTCCGCTGACTTTCGCTTCACGGAGCGATCGGAGTACGAGTCGATTTACGCAACAAAACACGGTGCACCAGATCTGTTGGCAAAGTTTAGCAGCGGTGTTCCGGAACACGTTGCCGAAATTACTACACAACACGTTGGACACCCCGGCTGTTTTGCTACGGCGGTGCTGCTCGCGACAGTGCCATTGGCAAAATCCGCAATAGGCACGACCGAGGTATACGTGACCGGCATAACAGGCAGCACGGGATCGGGACGCGCTCCACAGCCGGGAACCCATCACCCGGAGCGACACGGCAACTTCTATGCGTACAAACCTCTGGCGCATCGCCACGCACCGGAAATGGAAGCGCTGACCAAAGCTGCGACAGGTCATGAAATCAAGATTAACTTCGTGCCGCATTCCGGGCCATTCGCACGCGGCATTTATGCGACGCTGCAAGCGAAAGTTTCAACACCGGTCACGGTTGATCAACTCCGGCAGATTTACGAGGACGCCTACGTTAACTCTCCGTTCATAGATATCGTCGACGGTACGCCGCGGATGAAGAATGTAGTCGCCAGCAACCGCTGCCAGATTGGTGTCGCAGTGAATGGAGATACCGTGGTGGTCGTCAGCACGATCGACAACCTGGTGAAAGGAGCCGCTGGCGGAGCAGTACAGTGGATGAATCGACTGTGGGGTCTTCCGGAAACGACCGGACTGACCGCTGCAGCGCCGGGGTGGACCTGAGATGATTGGCAACGCTGGTTCTGGGCCGGGCACGGATGCCCGAGCTCGCGAAGCTGCGACAACTATTCCGGTATACGGACAATTGCCGTTTGTTCCTGAGCGAGCCAGCGGTTGCGACATATTTACCAAGGATGGCCGTCGCATTCTTGACCTGTATGGCGGGCACGCGGTTGCAGCACTCGGCTATGGCCATGCCGGACTCGTTGCGGCGATTCGCGAACAAGCCAGCAAACTCCTGTTTCAGAGCAACGCCGTTGCGCTGGACATTCGCGCCAGTGCCGCGGAAAAACTGATCGATGTCGCGCCAGGGAATCTCAAGCGTGTTTTCTTTGTAAACTCAGGGGCAGAAGCCAATGAAAACGCGTTACGAATGGCCTGCGTCGCAACGGGTCGAAAAAAGATAGTCGCTGTCACACAAGGATTTCACGGCCGCACAGCAGCAGCTGGCGCAGTGACATGGAATTCCGAGAGATGGTACGGCTTTCCTGAAAAACCATTTGCGGTCGACTTCATCCCTCGTGATGACTGTGATGCCGCTAGTGCCATGATTGACGACGAAACCGCCGCGGTGATTTTTGAACCCATACAGGGCGTCGCAGGCGCATATGACTTATCGTCTGATTTCATTGCGACGCTCCGCGAAGCCACGACTCAACATCGCGCATTATTGATCGCCGATGAAGTGCAATCAGGCATGGGCCGCTCGGGACAGTTTTTTGCCATGCAAGTGTATGACGTTGAGCCTGACATCCTAAGCAGCGCCAAGGCACTGGGCGGCGGCATGCCTTGCGGCGCTGTCCTTTGCAGCGACGAGGTGGCGTCCAGATTCGGCCCCGGCGATCTCGGCTCAACGTTTGGAGGCGGCCCGATAGCTGCGGCCGCAATAGTCGCGACGATCGACGCAATCAACTCAGAAGAGCTGTTGCTAAACGTCCGTCACCGGGAAGCGCAGATCCGCGAACAGTGTGTCGTGGGCCCCGTGCAGGAAATTCAAGGAATGGGTCTGCTGCTCGGGCTGCTATGCGATCGACCTGCTGTTGAGGTACGCAATACATTACTACAGCATGACATCCTTACAGGCACCAGCGCAGATCCCAATATCTTGCGAATACTTGCGCCACTGGTTCTGGAATCGAAACATGTTGACCGCCTGACGCACGCATTGCAGTCAATGGCAGCAAGCACCGACTGACCACAAAGGAACAATTGATGAAATCATTCAACGACCTCGCAGACTTCAGCAATGACGAGATACGAGCTCTTCTCGAGCTTGCAACCCGTCTGGATTCGCATCCGGAACCTGAAGCCTTGCGCGGCAAAGTACTTTCGCTGTTGTTCCTGAGCCCATCGCTACGAACGCTTGCGTCATTTCAGGCAGCAATGGTTCGGCTTGGCGGCGGCTCTTTCGTAATTTCACCCGACATGTCCATTCACGGGCTTGAGACGCGTCCGGGTATCGTCATGGATGGCGCGGCAGCGGAGCATATTCGCGAGGCAGTTCCGGTCATTGCTTCATACGGTGATGCGATCGGCATACGGGCATTTGCCGAGCGCAAGAGCCTTGAGTCCGACCTGGCGGAAACCGAATTTTCGGCACTAACGGATCTGATAGAAACGCCCTATATCAACATGGAGTCGGCCATGAATCATCCATGTCAGAACCTGGCCGACTGGAAAACGATGGACGATCTGGGTATTCCGGCGAATGGCGGAAAATTCGTCTTGAGCTGGGCATATCATCCCAAGGCGTTACCGCTGGCCGTGCCCGCCTCTACATTACATATGGCCGCCAAACGCGGCATGGATGTCACGGTCCTGAGACCCGAGGGCTTCGAGTTGCCGAACGCTCTGATGAGTAAGGCTGCCAAAGCCGCCGAAGCCGCAGGTGGCTCCGTTCAGGAGACCGACGACCGCAGCGCCGCAATGGAAAATGCACATGTGATCTACGCCAAGTCCTGGTCATCAACGCGCCACTATGGTGATCGACTCGGCGATGAAAAGCTGCGCAACGAACTGGACAGCTGGTGTGTCGACGAACCATGGTTTGACAACGCCAGGGACGATTGCCGGTTCATGCACTGCTTACCTGTTCGTCGCGGCGTTGTCGTCAGCGAGCCAGTGCTTGATGGACCCCGCAGTGTTGTGATTCACGAAGCGCGCAACCGGATGCTCGCGCAGATGGCCGTATTGCACCAGATGTTGGGAGGCCAATCATGAGCTCAAAGAAGGATCGCGCGATCGTCGTTTCGGCGCTCAAGCATGCGGCACCCTACATACGCCTGTTCAAGGGTAAGGTCTTTGTACTCAAAGTGGGCGGCGAGGTATTTGCCGACGCCGGTCAAACACGCGATCTTATGGAGCAAGTCGGCATACTGCATCAGGTCGGCATCCGTGTCGTTCTGGTGCATGGCGGCGGCCCACAGTCTACTGCTTTGGCGTCGGCACTCGGTATCGATACGACATTCGTCGACGGGCGCCGTGTGACCGACGGACCTTCCCTTGAAGTTGCGACGATGGTGCTCAACGGCCAGATAAATACGCGCGTACTTGCCGCGTGTCGCGAACTACAAATTCCTGCTGTCGGCATCAGCGGCATCGATGCCGGTTTTATTCGTGCGAGTCGCAGACCGCCGGTCGAGCGCGCAGGCGACACGACTGTTGACTATGGTTTTGTCGGTGATATCGACTCGATTGATGCGGACATCGTCCGCAAGCAACTCGACAACGGGCTGATGCCCGTTATCAGCCCATTGTCCTGTGACGAATCGGGCGAGGTGTTGAACATCAATGCCGACACCGTAGCCGCTGCGGTTGCCGCTGAACTCGACGCCGAAAAACTGATCCTGGCTACCAGCGCTCCCGGCATTCTCGAAGACGTTACAGACCCACAATCGCTAATCAGCTACATCGATCGAGCGCAACTGGAAAAACTCCGCGCCGACGGCAAACTCGAGGATGGCATGTTGCCGAAGGCCGCCGCAATCGACTCAGCTCTCGCGAACGGCGTCAACCGGGTCCACGTAATATCTTACAATTTGCCGGACAGTCTGTTGCTTGAGGTATTCACGAACGAAGGCACCGGGACACTGGTTGTCAGCGACATTGCTGCCCTGACGTCCGCCGAACAAGGGAGCGAGTCGTCGTGACGCGACTATGGGAAAAGGGTCTGCCTCTGGATGAACGTGTACTTCGATATACGGCCGGCGAGGATCACGTACTCGATGCTCGCCTGGTCAACTACGACGTGCTGGGGTCGATCGCTCACGCAGAGATGCTTGCTGAAGTCGGCCTGATTAGCGCTGCGGACAGCACCGCAATTTGTGACGGGCTGAATTCGCTCAAAGACAGTTTCGCCGCAGGCGAATGGCAAATCAATCTGCAAGACGAAGACGTTCACACCGCGCTTGAATCTCGGCTTACCAGAAATATCGGCGAAGCCGGTGGGCGATTGCATCTGGGCCGATCACGAAACGATCAGGTACTGACTGCGTTACGCCTGTATCTGCGCGATACGACCGATGACCTGGCGAGTCGGGTCACCTCGTTGCGCGAAGCCGTATCTGACGTGGCAAAACGTCAGGGAGAGGTCCAGCTACCCGGGTACACGCACATGCAACACGCGATGCCGTCCTCGGTCCAACTCTGGTGCAGCGGCTTTGACGAAGCGCTGGCTGATTCGATCGATGGTCTCGTCGCCGCGCGCCGGCGCATTAACAAGAACCCGCTTGGCAGCGCAGCGGGCTATGGCACACCCGGCCTGCCAATTGATCGCGAATCGACAACAAGAAAGCTCGAATTCGACGCAACCCAGGATCCGGTCACCTCTGTGCAGCTATCACGCGGTAAGGCCGAAAGCACGCTGCTGTTCGAAATTACGCTGCTGTTGCAGGACCTTGGGCGCATGGCGACGGATCTGCTGCTCTTTTACACCAAGGAGTTCGCATACATCTCTCTTGCAGCCGATGTGACGACGGGATCTTCGATCATGCCGCAGAAACGTAACCCCGATGTGCTTGAACTGATCCGCGCTTCGGCCGCAACCGCGCAAGGCTGTCTGGATGAGTCACTCCTTATTACTGCAAAACTTCAGTCCGGCTACCAACGCGACCTGCAGCGATTGAAGGCGCCGTTGTTTCGCGCTATAGATCTGGCCGTCGATAGCGTCGATATCATGGCCCACGTGTTAAGTGGCATGCGCTTCAATCCCGAAAATATCACGCTTGATGACGGCATATTCGCTGCCGAAGAAGCAAACCGAATCGTGCGGGACGAAGGGATTCCATTTCGTGTGGCGTATCAGCAGGTTGCAAAGCGCTATTCAAAATAAGCGGCAAGACTCTATAATCAGGATTCCTCCGTTACCGGAAGATCACCATGATTCTTAATCTACGCGTTCTTGCTGCATTGCTCGTTGCTACTCTTGTCTGTAGCTGCGGCCAAAGTGGCGAACTGTATATTCCTGGCAATCCGAGCCAGATGACGACGCCGCAAGTTGCGGAGTCAGCGACAAGCAGTGAAACCGAAGACGATGCCGACGAAGATTCCGAGAAAGACTCCGACGAAAGTTCGGCGACTGAATAGCGCGAAATACTCATATGTCTGACATAGACCTCGTTCTAATTGACGGTTCGTCGTATCTGTACCGGGCGTTTCATGCACTTCCGAGCTTGTCGAATTCCCGCGGCGAACCGACCGGCGCGTTACATGGCGTACTAGCCATGATAAATAAGCTCGTTCGCGAAACGCCCTGCTCGCATATTGGTGTCGTTTTTGATGCCCCGGGAAAAACATTTCGCGACGAGCTGTATGCCGATTACAAGGCGAACCGTCCGCCAATGCCCGACGAGCTGCGCTCGCAGGTTACGCCTCTGATCGACGTCATTACGGCGATGGGCCTGCCGTTACTTCAAATTGAAGGTGTTGAGGCTGACGACGTCATCGGCACACTGTGCCGAGAAGCCGCAGAAAATGGCATGCAAGTCCTTGTTTCCACTGGGGATAAGGATATCGCCCAGCTCGTGAACGATAACGTAACGCTGGTTAATACGATGAGTGGCAGCGTCCTCGATCGAGACGGGGTGAAGACGAAATTCGATGTCTTCCCGGAACAGATTATCGACTACCTCGCGCTCGTTGGTGACACATCTGACAACATCCCCGGTGTACCGAAAGTCGGCGCTAAGACCGCCGCGAAATGGCTAAATCAATACGGCAGCGCTGCCGAAATTATTAGCCACGCAGAAGATATCACCGGAAAGGTGGGTGAAAGTCTGCGGGAAAATATTGAGCAGCTGCAGCTGTCACAACAACTTGCAACGATTCGCCTGAACGTTGATCTCCCTGTTGCTCTCACCGACTTACAGCCGACGGCAGCAGACACGGCCAGCTTGCGCAAGCTGTACATTCGATTCGAACTACGCACTATGCTGGAGCAACTCAACGATGTTTCAGGAGATAGTTCGGATGACGCTGCGGCGGCTATAGAAAGCGAGAACCGAGATTATGAAACTGTCCTGGACTGGGAGTCGTTCGATAAATGGCTGGCCAAAATCAACGCTGCTGATCTCGTTGCTATCGATACCGAAACCACCAGCTTAAATTACATGGAAGCAGAGGTTGTTGGTATATCCCTGTCGGTAAAAGCTGGCGAAGCCGCCTATATCCCAGTCGGACACGACTACCCCGGTGCTCCGGATCAGTTGCCACGCAACGAAGTACTCGAGCGGCTTAAGAGCTACATTGAAGACCCGGAGCACAAGAAAGTCGGCCATCACTTAAAGTACGACGCACATGTTCTTGCTCGCCACGGCATCGCACTCCGGGGAATGCAATTCGACCCGATGCTCGAGTCCTACGTACTCAATAGCGTCGCGTCGCGACACAATATGGATGCCCTGGCTCGGACTTATCTGAATCGGGAGACGATTCGCTTCGAGGACGTCGCTGGAAAAGGCGCCAAGCAACTAACGTTTAACCAGATTGACCTCGAAACGGCCGCACCCTACGCTGCAGAGGACGCTGACATCACGTTGCAATTGCACGAGACGTTGTGGTCAAAACTGAATGAAATTGAATCACTGCGTAAGGTTTACGAGGAAATCGAACAGCCCCTGGTTCCTATCCTGCTACAAATGGAGGAAACGGGTGTTTTGATTGATCGCAAGATGCTCGCAACACAAAGCGGCGAATTGGCCGCGAAAATGCTCGAGCTTGAAAGCAAGGCGCATGAACTGGCAGGCGGACCGTTTAATCTGGGCTCACCGAAGCAGTTGCAGCAAATTCTGTTCGAAAAACTGGAATTACCAATAATACGCAAGACACCGAAAGGACAACCGTCAACCGCGGAAGATGTTCTTGTCGAGCTAGCCGATGACTACGAGTTACCGCGCGTCATTATCGACTACCGCAGCATGAGCAAGCTAAAGAGCACGTACACCGACAAGTTGCCGTTGCAAATTGCACCGGCGACCGGTCGTGTGCATACGTCCTATCACCAGGCCGTTGCCGCGACAGGACGATTGTCGTCAACGGATCCGAATCTACAGAACATACCCATCCGAACTCCGGAGGGCCGGCGAATTCGTCAAGCGTTCGTAGCGCCGCCAGGCTATGTATTGCTGGCTGCCGACTATTCACAGATTGAACTCCGCATCATGGCTCATCTATCAGGGGACAAGGGCTTGGTAGCCGCTTTCGCTGGAGACCAGGACGTGCACCGTGCGACCGCTGCGGAGGTCTTTGAGGTGGCCATCGATGCAGTGACGACTGACCAGCGCCGCTCCGCCAAGGCCATCAACTTTGGCCTGATGTACGGTATGTCAGCATTCGGCCTGGCCAAGCAGCTTGGAATTTCCCGCCATGAAGCACAGCAGTACGTCGACCTGTATTTCGATCGCTATCCTGGTGTAAGGAAATTTATGGATGACATCCGCGAGCAAGCGCATATAGACGGGTATGTTGAAACCGTTTTCGGCCGAAGGTTGTACTTGCCTGAAATCAATGCTCGCAATGGACAACGCCGACAATATGCAGAACGCAGCGCAATTAACGCGCCGATGCAGGGAACGGCTGCAGACATCATCAAAAAAGCGATGATCGATGTGGACGCATGGCTCACCACAACAGCCATTGACGCCCGAATGATCATGCAGGTTCACGACGAACTGGTCTTCGAGGTGCGCAAGAAAGAAGTCGAAAATGTTACCTCAAAGGTAACGGAGCTCATGTGCAATGCGGCTACGCTATCGGTCCCGCTCAAAGTTGACGTCGGAACCGGCGACAATTGGGATGAGGCCCACTAGGCGGAATCTGTGGCGAGACCGTCCAGGCCATTCCCGAAATCCATTCCTGATCCTTATTCCGACGTTCACTCTAGCCCGAGTCGAGCCCACTGCTGTCCCATAAGCAAATGAATGAATGTTAGCGAGGCCGGAGCCACTCTACATCTAATGAGAAAATCAGCGCGCAAGACATGAAAAATGGGATCGCCGTAGGACCGGTTTCCAACCGCGAATGATGGCTATTGTCGAACAACCCATGAGTTTTTATGGGACAGCAGTGAGTCGAGCCCCAATAACCAGACATATCATATAGTTATGTGGGTTGCGGAACTTCGAATGCGTTTTATACTCGAACTTACTGAGTGCATTAAGTCACTTGCCCATTTACGTCCCTAAATGGGCGCGCAACAGCGACCCCAAGTCTGTTGCTTCTTCTTGCCCCAGGACCACGGTTCTGGGGCATTTTTTATGCCTTGTCGACGCCGCAGAGAAAGGATTCAAGCACCTCACGTGCCTCGTCCTCGCCCTGCCTGTTCAGCGCTGAAAACAGCTGCACCGTGGCGCTTTCGCCAACCTCGCGCATGACGCTGAGCCTCGCTGTAGCCGCTTGCCCGCGCTTGAGTTTGTCGGATTTTGTCAGCAGGATATGCACTGGCAAATCAACTGTCGCACCCAGAGCCATCATTTGCCGATCGTAGTCCGTCAATTGCCGCCGAATATCGACGATCATCATCAGCCCGTGCAGACTTTGACGAATCCTGAAGTACTCGGTGAGCAGATCACCCCAGTGGCGACGCTTCGCATCCGACACTTTCGCAAAACCGTATCCCGGCAGATCAACAAGGCGCTGCCCATCACGTAAATCGAAGAAATTGACCAGCTGCGTTCTACCGGGTGTTTTGCTGGTTCTCGCGAATTGCCGTCGATTGACGATGACATTGATCGCACTTGATTTGCCGGAATTTGAACGGCCCGCGACGGCGACCTCCGCACCCATGTCCGGGACGAACTGATCCGGCCGGTTGGCACTCTTGATAAAATGAGCTTCTGGATATTGTGACATGGGGTACGCCCCGTGGTTTGTGTGTATAATTTGGGGCTGTTGAATCCGGCAGTTTGACGGGTTCAGGGGCGTGCAGCAAGGCACAAATTCGGCTTTCCGCCAGGTGCCAAACCATCGTTTTGGTACAGCTTGGACAATTGATTAAAATACAGCGATGGCCGCGACCATCGTAAGGAAGTAACGGTCAAAAAAACATGAATATTAAGCTTGTATCATATCTCTTATCTGCCGCTATTGTGCTGGCAGCAGGCCCCGTCGGGGCTGATAGCCTGGTCGATGGCTCCGCTGAGGCTGGCAAGGCGAAATCGTTGACCTGTACCGCGTGTCACGGTCAGGAGGGCAATAGTGTAATGCCGACTTGGCCGAGCATTGCCGGGCAAAGTGCGACCTACACCGTCACACAGCTGCAGGCATTTAAAGATGGCTTGCGTAGTGATCCGTTGATGAGCAGTCAGGCCATGCTCTTGTCCGATGAGGATATGCGCGATGTCGCCGTTTACTTTGAGGGCCTGCCTAAAGCAGCCATGTCTGTTGCAGATGCGGGTTCTGTTTCCCGGGGCCAGGCTCTGTATCGTGGCGGAAATTCTGAGGCAGGCGTTGCTGCCTGCATGGCTTGCCACGGACCGACCGGTCGCGGCAATCCGGCGGCAGGTTATCCTGCGGTATCCGGACAGCACGCAACCTATACTGCGAAGCAATTGCGCGACTATGCCGCCGGCACGCGACAGTCAGACGGCAAAACTCGCATCATGCGAGATATTGCTGCTCGCCTGGACGAGCAAGATATTGAATCGATCGCTTCCTACATGCAGGGCCTTCAATAGGACCTATTTGCTCGAAGGATTATGTTGAAGCTTTTTTTACTCGCACCACGTCAATCGCGCCAGTTGAATTAAACCTATTCGACCGCTATTGGTCAGACTAGTAGATGAATTTCGGGAACACACTATGAAATACGTACTATTGATTGCCTCCGCTCTTCTGTTATTTAGCGCCTGCGGCGAACAGGAAGCCGCACAGAATACGGTCGACAGTGCGCCGTTGGCAGAACAGCAGGACGTCATGGATGCCGTCGAAGCAACGGTTGAGCCCGAAATAGATGCTGCAGAAACCCAGCAGGTCGTAGAAGAATCGGCGGCTGAACCAGAAACTGGCGAACAGAAGATTCTGCTCGCACAGGCCGACACCACTTCAACACCACAAAACTGGCAATTTGAGGAAGGTACCAACTACGTGCGCCTGGTGCCGACACAGCCCACCGTAGGTGGTGCTGACAAGATCGAGGTTGCCGAATTCTTCATGTATAGCTGTCCGCACTGCTACTCATTCGAACCGATGATCAATTCATGGGCGGACAACAAGCCGGCCAACGTGCGCTTTGTGCGCATACCCGCAATGTGGAACGGCTTCGTGCAACTGCATGCGCGTCTCTACTACACCGAAGAAGTGCTCGCTCGAAACGGCGTGATCAAGGACCCGGTGGCATTCAGAGATACTGTTTTTCAGGAGTATCATCTCCGTGGCAATCGTCTGGCTAGCGAAGCGGCGATCGCCAAATTATTCGAGCGATTCGGAGTCAGTGCTGACGAGTTTAATCGCACCTGGACATCCTTTGAAGTGAATCAAAAGCTCCGCGTCGCCGACGATCTTGCGCGTCGCTATAGCGTAGCAAGCGTACCGATGATTGTAGTTAACGGCAAATACCGCAGTGGTGCCGCCGAAGCAGGAAGTTATCCGAAATTGATTGAGCTCTTAGATGAACTGGTGGTTCGCGAGAGCGCACGATAGTAACGTAGGAGAAACGTTCCACCAGCACGCTTCACTAATCGCAAGCCGGTCGAACACTGTTGTTGCGACTATCATCCGTCATCCTCGGCAACTATCCTGAATTCGCCGCTTTCCTGGCGGCGCCAATACAATCGTTTAGTTGTTTCAATTGATCGGGTGCCATCAACAATCGTCTGTCGAAAGCGACTCAGGAAAATATCGGTTTCTTCCGGATCGGAGATTAGCAGGACCTCGCTAAGCAGCATGTCCTTGATCGGGCGTCGTCCCATCGTTTGCAGCCGATAGGCCATCCATTCGTCTCTGCTCAACCCACGGTATTCGAAGTCATCGGCGTATAGCGCCAGATGCTGATACATGTCGCCAGAGCGAAAACTTCCCGCCCAAAGATCCAAAGCCGCACGCAGCTCGTCCCGTAGTTCGGTTATCTCGTCAGTAGTCGCCCATTCAATCGTGCGCGTGATAATGACCGGTGTCACCAGTGGGACGAAGTCATTCTCCAGTTTCAGCAATTCATCATTTGGCAGGGAAATGCAGCCGTCGGTGTCCTGTGGTGGTCGAATACCGGTCGACGGTCCTACGCCATGTACCCAGATGCCGTCTCCCGTTCGCTCATTGAGATCGTCCCAACTATTCGGGTAGTCGAGAGGAAAAGCCAACGGTCCATACTTCTCATGCAAGCCGCTCGTATCAAGCTGCTCGCTAACGAAATAGATCCCTAACGGCGTACGCCTGTCCCAGGCTCGACGCTTGCCAACCCCATTTTGACCAACAGACATGTAGCGCTCATCAATAAGCGCCCCAATATGGCTGCCGATGACACGGTAAAGAGTCGACGACTCAGTCTCGGCGATGAACACATGGCGGGTCGACTCCGGCGTCTGCAACAAATACACAGGATGCAACTCATCTGCATGCACGCCCACGGCAAGGACCCACAGCAAAGTAGCAGTAATGGTGATACGAAGCATGCATGGATATTACAGCTGCCGGATTGGCATCACCATGTTATGTTTCTTGGCATCCTGTCCTGTTGCAGAGGTACAACCGTGAATCATTCGCTATCGACCCTGGTCGTAACATTGCTGACGCTGACCACGAACTGTGCGCTGGCTGCCTCAGCCGCCGATCAGGCCTTCGAAAATCTCGCAGAAGAGTATGTCAGCGATATTGTCAATTTCTCGCCAGTCAATGCAACTCTGACTGGCGATCACAGTGCGGATGCCAGGCTTGACCAGGTTGATGCGGATGCGCGTGAGAAGCATAAGCGCATGTATACACAATACCTTGATGCACTTGCGGTAATCGACCGTGACGAATTGAGCCGTGCAAATCAGGTCGATGCGGAGTTGCTGCGTAACGAGATCGAGTTTGCCCTCTGGTCACAGGAAACTCTGCAGGAATGGGCCTGGAACCCCTGAACTACATTGATACCTCAGGCAGTGCAATTTACGCTCTGGTCGCGCGCGATTTCGCCCCTGTCCAATCCCGACTGGCGAATGTCGCTTCACGCCTCGAACAATTACCCAGGTTTCTTGAGCAAACACGCGCGTCGATCGATCCAGGCAGAGTACCCAAGATACACGCGGAGACAGCCGCGCAACAGAACCCGGGGCTGCTCTCGATAATTGACACGATGGTTGTGCCGGAAGTGGCTCGACTTTCACCAACAGAGCAAGCTCGCATGAGCGAGGCCATTGAAACGGCGAGAGACGCGATCGCAGCACATCAAACCTGGCTCGAGGAGGATTTATTGCCACGGGCCGCCGGCGAGTTCCGAATTGGCGCCGATTTGTTCGATGCCAAACTTGCGTTTTCACTCGACTCGCCGCTTGGTCGAAAAGAAATATCCGCACGTGCTGAAGCCGAGTATCAGGCTGTGCGAAATATGATGTATGAGGTTTCGAAACAGGTCTATGTTGATTTGCAT